>Ga0209816_1000544_pt1 | contig 29808 bp, 28 predicted proteins | sample CoawatmetaG01DNA_FD_187509 | JGI IMG/M metagenome (GOLD analysis project Ga0209816, IMG submission 187509) | Marine microbial communities from the West Antarctic Peninsula - Coastal water metaG017-DNA (SPAdes) (version 2) | ecosystem: Environmental > Aquatic > Marine > Coastal ...
AGGGCAATACTAGCGCGATACATGGTTTTAATGTTTGCTCGGCGGAACGACTCCGTTGCTAAAAGTAAAGGTTTCATGGTTTTGTTTTTTGTTATTGTTCAAGGATGTCACGGGCAGCGGCTAAATCTGACGGAACGAGCTTGGCGTAGCGTAACGTCATGTTGATGTCCTTGTGACCCATCCAAGATTGGACAACCTTAATGTTAACACCCTTGGACAGTAAACGAGTGGCACATGTGTGGCGACAGGTGTAGAAGACGAACTTGTTGAGTAGCTCCGGGTCTTTTCGGCGTAACCTTGCCCACTCCCTTGTTATGTGATACAAACTGTATCGCTTCCACTCCCCCACCGTCTCAAGAGCTGCAAGAGCTTTCCTTGTCAAAGGGATGGTCCGGGACTCCCCGTTCTTAGTCCTTAAAATATCAATGACCGGCCCAACGATAGGATCACGGCGAATCATCTTAAAGTTTAGGCCCAACGATTCCGAGGGACGAAGGCCAGTTTCAATGGACCAAATGAAGAAGAGGCGAAAACCGTCATCGTTTATTAAGCTTTCAATCTTTTCCTGGTCCTCCGCACTGAAGAAACCCATGCGAGCGTTAGACGGCTGCTTGAGGCGGGGAACCTTGAAACTCACTTCGTGCATTCCTCTCTCCCGGGTGAAGTCTAAGCATGTCTTGAGGGTCTGAAGCTTGCTGTTGATGGTCGAAGGTTTGTTACCTTTTAACACCTCCTTGCGGATGACTTTGTCAATAACCTCCAACTTGAGACCCCTTGGCGTTTTCGGCAAATGCTTCAGCCAGAAATCAATGTTGCGACGCTCAACCTCCATCCGCGCTTTTCCCGCCCAACGATTGACATAGGTAGTTTCAAACAATTCTTGTAGTGTTTTTTGAGCCATGCCCAACGATTACGGGAAAACTTGGAGTGTGTCAAGGATGTTTTTTCCTTCCCTTTTCCCATTATTCCCCACAGGACACCCACAAAAAAAAACCCCACCAATCCCCCAGGGTAAACCTAAGGAAAGGCGGGGTTTGTAGGGTTTACGGTTGCTCGCTAAAAAGGAGCCACGCAAGGCAAAGGAAGCAAAGGAAGCAACTGAACCACAGAAGTTCCTCTAGTTTATTCATCATCCTTTCGCGCGCTGATTCTATAGCCTTCGAGAATCCCATCCAGAAACGCGTGTATGCGATAAAATAACTCACGCGCCGGGATGTAGCCACAGCGGAATGTATCGCGACACGCGCCGCTTGTGTTGGTCATTTCGTGGAGAATATTACCGCCATACGCTCGGGAAAGGTGGTAGTTTCCAATATTGGCTTTTCCGTCCGTCCACGGCTCCGCAGGGAGCTTCGCAACGTCATTCAATAAAGCGACAGCGTTTACGAGCTGGGCTTGCGTAATGCGTGTTTGACTCACTGCGATTCCTCCTTTCCTTCGCTCAATGTGTCCGAGTAGGTTTCCCCTGTCGCGACGACATAAAGCAGCTCTTTAAAGTCAAAATTCAACAGAACCTTAACTTTTTTTTGCGTGTCAATGTCGAACGCGCGGCAAGCTAAAGCGTAGGAATCGCCTTTAACGACTCTTTCGATCTCTTCGATCACAAGGATCGAGTGCTCTTGCGTAATGCTTCTCTGTGGTGTTTTCGTTTTTGTTTTCATAATCGGAGTGTTTCATAATAACTCCACAGAATCCCCCACGCTTTTTACACGGGAGGGATTCAAGGGAATTAACGCTCGCACCAAGATCTTGTTAATATCTCAAATGGTTGTCCATGGGTGTATTGTCTATTGTGAGCGTGTAGATACAGGACACGATACGCCGAGGTTTTGTAGGCCTCGAAAATCTCACTGTCTACCGTGATATCGTGATGTTCACCGAGATGGTTAATAATGCCAAAGATGAAATCTCCCGGGGGGCGTTCTTTTGTTTGCATAACGATTACTTAATGGGAACGAGCTCAAGAACTGAGCGAACAGCGGAAGCAGGTCCGCCTAGGGCGTAAAGCAAAGCCATCAGGAGAAGGAAGCCGAGGATTATAACACCTAGGTCGATTCTCTCTTGTTTGCGTTGACGTTGACGGTCCCGGCGAGCGTTGCAGCTTTTAAGGTAGGAGGAGGCGGCGGCGGTTTTGTTTGGTTTCATTTTTGTTTTCATGTTAGTAGTATTAGGCTTTTTGGATGGTAATGGAGGCTGAAAGACTCGAAACATTAACAAATTCGCCCGTCATAGCATTCAGTGCCGTAGAGAGTTTGTCTGTGTTTGTGTCAATTATTGGTCTGGCGCTGGTTCCTGCGACCTTTCGCGCTCCGTTCGGATCTTTTACGTAAGTGACCGCCCCATCCACGTAAGCAACCGTGAAACGATCTCCAGCCTTCCAGCCTTTCGCGCTCAAGATCTTGCCTTCTAACCATAATCGAGTTTTTCCTCGATTGGCTCCGAGTTTGCGCTTGGCTTCTTTCGGGGTTTCCGTCTCATTTATCGCTGCGGCGCGTTCGAAACGGTCCCGCCCTGCTATCCAAGCGGATCTCTCTGCGGAGCCAATCGAGTCTTTGTTGATTTTAACTATTGTCGTTTTCATTCTGTTTTTGTGTTTTTTTGGTTAATGATGAGATCTGTTTTAGCGGTTGCGCATGTGGCGTTTTAACTCGGTGTCAGTGGACAACACGCCCTCCCTATAACGCGGAGAGGTGATAAAATCGCCGCCTTCGGAGCACCAGATATCCCGGGCGGTGTGACTCGGGAATGAATGATAACTCGCACCGCAGCGATCTCCTTTATTGGCACAGACCGCGCGGCCCATGCTCCATTCAATCGCGTAGTAATTCCGAGATCTTGAGGCTCTTTTTGTCGTTTTCGTTTTTGTTGTCATGAGATTATTAGGAGGATAGCGCGATTATCAGCCACTGAGAGACGGCCAAGAGGAAAAGCGGGATAACAATAGCGAATGTAATCACAGACCCAGTTTCCACCAGCTTTCGCGCAGATCGTTCTCTTTTTGTTTCGTGTTCGTTTTGCATAGCGTCAGCACTGTTACCGAGCCGGGAGTAAAAAACAAACAAAAAACACAAAAAAGATTTAAGGCTGTCCTACAAGTCCCGTGTTACGGGTGTCTCTCCTAGGTTGTCTCTAGGTTGATCTCTAGGTTGATCTCTAGGTTGATCTCTAGGTTGATCTCTAGGTTGATCTCTAGGTTGATCTCTAGGTTGATCTCTAGGTTGATCTCTAGGTTGATCTCTAGGTTGATCTCTAGGTTGGAAGAGATTGGAAGAGATTAGAGGAAAGGGGTAGACACAAAAAAAAACGAGCATCGTCACTTGTGTTTACTATGTAACTACTAACCTGGAGGTGATTACAATGTAACTACAATAACATTCCTCCTCCAATAAAAAACATTAGTAATGTTGTCCGTTCCTCTGTTATTCAATACGTTATGGCACAATAACACACCCCCCCTCTTAAAACATGACAAAAGCACTGTCAATCATGCCATTTCGAGACCCTTTGGGGGGAAAACAAACTCGACGATCTACATTAATACCCCTTCACATTTTTGTAACTAAAACCTACAGCCCGTTTTCCTCTTGGGATTGCTCCATAATCCACTGATGAAACTCGGATTGATCAATGGAATCTTTAAGCGACTGTTGAATCGTCGATAACATCCCAAGACCAGCGTAAGGATTCGAGGAGATCACTTTGATGTTCTTGGTTTCCGAGTGTGTTACAGCCACAATAACATCATCGAAGTGTTCGTTCAGGACAGCCACGGCATGATCGAGCTGTTCTAGGGAGTGCTTAGGTATCCTTTTGTGACGGATGTTGAAGTTATGTTGCATTAAACACTGATGGGTTGGTCTCCTTCTCTTTGTCTCTAGTATTTATCCTCATCATCCACTCTTAAAGCTATTCTTAGGTCTCCTTAGGTCTACCTTAAATCTCCTTATTCTAAGATCTCTTAAGTTATTCCTAAGATAAACCTAAGAGGAGGAGGAGAAGGATACCCTTAAGAGTAATTCTTAGAGAGTCCACCTTCGGGGTAGCCTAAGATAGCCTTAAGAGAGAGAGATCTTTCTTTGTTCCCCCTTACCCTATTATGGGTCTCATTCCTAAAGAGTTGTTATTCAATTACTTAGGCCTATGTGAAAAACATTCTTTAACACCTGTTGCAATGGCTTTTGCTAAGTGTTGTTGACCGTCTTTAGTTTTGAACATTTCCCATTCTTTTTTGTTACTGCCGAAGAACGGTTCTAGGATCACACAGGGAGCTTTAAGTGCCTTAAGGAACCTAGATCCTCGGGTGGATTGTTTGATTCCTTTTGGTCCTCGGTTAAGATTTTCGGGGAACGCTTTGTGGATGTTACTGCAAAGGGTGTCGGCGGCGGTCCGTCCATTTTTTGATGAGTGCCAGTAAAGAGCTTCGAACCCGTGGGCATCTGGGTGCTTGTAGGAGTTAAAGTGTAGTTCTATGACTAGATCGGCATCAAGTGGATCTACAAGATCTTTAAGGTAGGTGATGGCGGTGTTGTATGAGTATCCGTCATAGTGGTCAACAACGGTCACTTTAATGGATTCATCGTTGAGGTAAGGTTGGATAAGGTAAGCGAGTTGTTGGTTGTAAGTCCACTCGCTGGTGGTTCCGTCGTAACTCAAGGCACCCTTGTCTCCGGCCCTAGAATGCCCCACAGCAAGCACTAAGTGGTATTTAGGTAACTCACCTAGGGGTCCACCCAAAAGCCTCTCAGAATCGATCCTAAGGCCACTATCGCGGTGTTCCTCAAGAAGCTTAATAATCTCATTGATTGTCTTTATATCCATGTGGTTGTGTTGGAGGGGGTTTTGTTGGATTTGTAATAGGCATCTTTGAATTGTTGAAGTTGGAGGTGAATGACCTCTTCCTTTCGTTCGTCCATCTTAATATCTGCATCCTGTGCCATCTGTTGTGTCCAATAAGAGACTCCCATTGCAAGAGCATCGAGACGGTCATCGTGTGTTAATGCCCCTTTTTCTCGGGTAAGACGCGACAGTTGAAACACCAGTTGGTATTTTAGTTGGGTCTCGATAGGATACTTTTGGGCTGAGTCGTAGTCGTTCTTGATGACCTTTGGGTCGAGAACAAGACGGTGCTGGTTCATCACAGGCTCCAAGGTGTCTACAATTCTCTTTTCCTTTTGGACGTTATGTCTGATTTCCTCGATACTACAGGGGTAGATTTTATTGAGGTAAGGCTTAATGATCTCGGCAAACATGCCGTCACCGAAGTTACTTTCGACCAGAATAACATTTACCTGGTTGATCTTGGCTTTCATGGAAAGCACCTTAAGAACCTTTTCCTCGTATCCACCTTGCATCCCTCCAGCATCAGTAACATACAGGTAACCATTGAGCATCTTTACGACAGCCCAAGATGTCTCGTCTTTACCACGGCCTGACGGGTCAATCGCAAGAACGCTTCCTGTGTAAGGCACATGGTCGCCAAGGGTCTTCATCGGGCGAAAGAAGCGATCTCCTCGGAACCCTACGTTAGGCACAGTGTTATCCCAAGCGTTCTCCGGGACTTGCGCCCACACTAGTTTTTCGGGAGCCGTCTCCACATCCAAGTCCATGACAATGAGGTCATTAATCTTCAATGGATATCGGTCTAAGTCGGACAGCTTAGGGTCCAGCATGAACTGCATGGCGAACCCGGATTTACCATAGGAGGCTTCACGTTCGGCCAGATCGATGTCACTGAAGCGCGTAGGTTCGGTAGGTTCCCCGACGAACTCATCATCCACACATGAAGTGGCGATGTTTCCGTTGTAGATCTTTTCGGACTTGGCAGATGTTATCTTCTTAGCTGGCCAGATCCGCATCTCGTAGTCTCGCTCAAGCATCTTGTTGTAGATACTATCTTCACACTGGGGTGTTCCAAGGAACAGTATGCGACTGTTATCTTCCGGCTTAAGGATGGCTTCAAACTCTTTGACTTGCTCGGACAGCTTGTCCCGCATTGACTGTGTTGCCGAGTTGTTAGGAACCTCTACGTCATCTGCAATGATGATATCAGCGCGGGAGCCGGTAAGCTGGGATGTTATACCGAGGGACTTTACGGAGGGCGCGTGGGATGCTTGGGCTGGTCCTACATCAAAGGAGATCTTAGAGAAGCGTTGTTTGTCCCCCGGCATCAAGTGAGCAAGGACAGGCATCTCATGGATCAACCGGAGGGTGAAGGTAGAGAAGTCATCGGCTCGGTTCTTTGATGCGGAAACAACCAGGATGTTCTTTTGTGGATCAAGAAGAAGTTGATGAACGACAAAGGCAGAACAGATCCATGACTTACCGACTCCTCGGAATCCTTGGATAACACCTCGTCGTGGTCCCTGTTGCATCCACTCAGCTATTTCATATTGAATAGGAGTAGGTGCAGGAAGAGATAGGTGGTTCCATGTCATCCAAAGGAAGTTACGGAAGTCCTTAAGCTGTGCAGGAAGATCACTCATTCATTAACAACTTTATCAGCAGGATCTTCAAAGGGAAGTAAATTTACAAGTGCTTGCAACGGCGATTCTTGTGTAATACTCGCTGTAATGTTATTGTCCTTAAGTAGTTGTCTAGCAGCGTTTAACAAGGCAGGAGGTGCTTCTCCGTTATTAATTTGATCGATGAACGTATCTATTAGAAGGTCTTGTAATCCTTCCATTTTGATACTTCTTTTTTCGTTAATCATTGGTCTTTGTTGCTTTTAATAAATGATATATCTTTATAGACATATAGATCAAAGTTGATAGTCCTACCGCGATAGCCACAGAGGTGTTAATTTGTTCAAGTGTTATGTTTGCAATCAATCCTAATATACCTACACTAGTTGTCATGACTGAGGAGTTCATCGTGGTTAGGCGCTGAGTTTGCTTCCGAAGACCACGAAGTTAATGCTTAAGCCCGAACCCTCATTACCATACGACTCCACTGTAAAGGCCGCAGTAGATTTTGAGGTTATAGTTACTTGTTCGTTTGTGGTGACTCCTGTGGAGCTTTGCATCGTTGCGATCACTACATAGTCAGGAAAGAGTGGATCAAAGGGAACCGAAAAGGTCACTGTTCGCACGTCCGCGCTTGGTTCGGATACGGAAGCCACGTTATAAGATCCGGGGGCAAGCGTAGGAGCACTTGTGTCATAACTCACTACACCATAGCACCTTGGGGAGAACGGACTATACTTAAGAACGTCAGGTGTTATTGGACTTGCGGCAAGTTGCGTCTCGATAGAGTCTTTTACAATTGTTGCACTTCCATTTGAGACTTCCCGGTATCCCACACTGTGCTCGGCTAACCGTGTGCTTGTAACAGCCCCAGCCGCAATCTTTGCTTCGATGACACAAGAGGAACTGAGTTCCGAAGATCCAATGGCTCCTGTAGCGATCTTACCAGAGGTAACAGCACTATTTTGGATTTTTGTGGAAGAGACGGAGTTGTTGAGGATTTTGGCTTCCGATACGGCGTTTGCGGCTAGTTTATCAACGGTTACCGCCCCGTCCGTAATAGCACCTGTAGTTACACTTTGGATTCCCGCACTTGTGTCCGCAGCATCCTCCGTCATTTCTTGAGCTGCAAAGAGTCCTTGCTTGTAGGAGATGTCCAGATCGCCTTCACTTAATACAGCTCCGGCTTGGAAGTTAACCAACGGAAGAACCGTGGTTGTCCGGTAGACTCTGATTGAGCTAGTTGCATAGACCAACGGATGATCCGTCCACGCTGCGGCAGTCATAGTGACCGTCTTTGTATCTAGGTTTACCGTGTATCCATAACCAACTTCGTCGCCGGTAGTATCAGGTTCTAATTTTAATACCGTTTTAGTGCCGTTTGAAGCAATGGCAATAACGGTAATGTCGTCAGCACTTAATACGTCAAAACCATAGGTAATTGATTTACTGGTTGGGTCGGGGGATAGATAGAAGGATAGTCCACTTGTGTCAGGCATGGGTTTTTATAAGGTTGGGATAGGGTTTCGAAGTTGTCTTGTCTGTTGCTTTAAAGTGCGAACCGTTTGTTCTAGTTCTGGGAATTCGGAGAGAATATTACGTTTAGCGCCTCTACGGTAACGAGAAATAATATGTTGTGTTAAGCGAACCCTTGGGTCTTCAGTTCCAGACACTCCTGCTTTAAGTCCTTCGAGATAGTTACGTTCCACTCCTTTAAACATATTTGACTTAAACAAGCCTTTCAATGAAGCTCTCAAATTACGTCCATCTAGTTCGATAGTGGAGGTTTCTTCCATGAAACGATCATAAGCTTGTTTTCCGTCTTTGTTGTAAAAATCCCGCATATCGGTATCCTTGTGGTTAATGTAATTAGTCGCAGGCATTGAAAATCCATATAACATATCTTGGATTTTTGCGTCTACAATGTCGTTGCGCTTGCTTGAGATGTAGATTGGGTTTGCAATTCCGGCTAATCCTAATGGGTTCTGTTTGTAAACCGCTTCACCTAGGAAGGTGCGTTTTGGTGGTATCTGTTCGCTTTTGATTGGAAGCTTACGTAGAATTGCATCAACAATAGTCCTGTTTTCTCTTATTAATATCTCGTTATCGTAGTTCTTGATCTTATCCAAAAACATAGGAACAGCCAGTCCAGACCCGACATCCTTAAGAGTCTTTGGTATGTACGTCTCAGGATCGGAGAAGACATTAAGGACGTTGTTCAGACCGCGCAGGAACGACTTATCGGTCATGTTTTCAACGATAGAGTAGGAAAGTCCAATCATTGATTCACTAATTTCCCCTTCGCTTCTTGGGTTCATTTCTGCAAACTCGGCAATGTCGGCAACGATTCCGATCATGGTAGAGAACGGGTCCGCTCTTTGATAACTGTAATAAGAAGTCGTTCCATCGTCGCTTTTTGTAACAAATGAGTAAGGTTGCCACCCTGTTGCTTCTAACGCTTTACGCTCTGCGGGGTTTCTCGGTCCTCCTCCTGTGATGGCATCACGGTTACTGCTGGCGTAATACATTAACGCGCCAGAAGATGCTACAGCAGTGGCCAGTCGTCCTCTGTATGCTGCTTGTTCAATGGGACCAAGTTTAGAAAAGTCTAATCGTGCTTGCTGAGTGCCTTTAAAAATCCTAGGAGCAATATCCTGTAACACCACGCCGGGTAATGTTCTTCGCCATCCAAAGCTTAAGATTTGCATAGGCGTGTTAACAAAAGGAATTAGAAACTTTGTTACGGGAATATGATCTCTTAATTTATTAAGAATGTTAGTTATCTCTCCCGATTTTCCCGTAAATGTGGTTTCCCGTGCAAAATCCTCGGCTCGTCGTGCAAGCGTGTCCATCTCGGTCAGGTCATTGCCAATCTTTCCCATTTCATCTTGCATATACTCTAGGTGCTTACGTCCGATGGCGTTCGGGTCAGTCTCATCGAAACCTTTATCAAGCGCCTTCTTTGCGTATGCCTTCATCATCCGTTCTTCGGAGAACAATGAACCATCGTCGTTATACATTTTACGGACGTTTTTATCCACATATGCAGCCAGTTCGTCACCTCGTAAGTTCTTAGAGATCCCTTGCATCTTGTAGTGAGTGTTAAGGTAGTTATCGACCGCAAAGGTTTTGTTAATAACATCAACCGCTCCGTTAATTCGAAAAGGTAAACGAGTAAGGGTGTTGATGGTATTCATAATCGGGGCCATCGGCTCTGACCCTAAAAAACTTGTTTGCTTGAAGTTACTGGAGTGAAAAGCTCCTACAGATTCACCTGTGATCTCTGGGTCCATTGATCTGGCTCCTCCAAGTAACGTCTCTGTGTCGCTTTTAATAGCCATATTGCCCATCCGAAGTGCTTTACCAACGCTCCCAAACATAGAGTCCAGACTCATGGTTGCTTTTAACAGCTCCGTGTTACCGGACAAGAGTGCTCCTGTTGCTCTTTCAATCTTCATCAAGTTACGTGTCAAGACTGGGGACAGCCCGTTTAAGACATATGATGGGGGACCACTAAGAATACTTCCCATGAACCACTGTAGAGACGCATCTAAGAATTTTGTCCACCCAGACCTCTGCGTAAGCTTCGCAGCCATGTGCATTACAGCGTCTTCTCGCCCGTCTTGAGCAGCCAAGTAGAGACGTTTAGCAAACACCCGAGCGCGTTTCGAACCAAGATTCTGATCAACAAATGTGTTATATAATTTCTTGGTGGTTACCTCGCTAATTTTAATGCGTTCGTTAAGTTCCTGTGATTTCTGTTTTGTCTTATTCTTAAGGCGATTAGTAGCCTCGGTGATGTCCTTACCTTTGGATTTAAGCTTTTTAATCTCGGTTCGAATACCTGTAAGTTCTTGCGAGTCAGCGAGATCTTTTTCCTTTACCTTAAGCTCTTTCTTAATTGCGTTCGATCTCGGATCATCGGTAGGTTTGGTTTCAAGATCTTTAATCTCTTTCTGGCGTGTATCTAATTCTGTTTTAAGTTTGTCGATCTCCGCTGCCTGGGTGTTAAGTTTTGTTTGATCCTTGTCTATCCTGACTTGTAGGTCGTCCCCGGAAATAATATCTAACTCCTCGTCGATGTCCGTTTTAAGGTCTTTTGCATCAGCCTCAAGCTTGACCCGTGAATCTGCATTTAAGCGGTTCTCTTTAAGGAACGCTTCCCCATCCAATGATGATTTGTATTTATCTCCTAGTTTTGTAGTTAACAAGTCAAAGGCTTTACCTATGTTTACTGACTTACGTTGGGATAACAGCCTACTTGCTCCCGTGCCTAGCACCGAGTTGTAAGCCATGTAGTTACGAAACTGTGCATTAGTATCAGTTAACTGCATCTCCAATTCTTGGATTCTTACTTCATCTAATCCAGAATCAACTCCATCAGATATTTGCTTTGAAAGGGAAACCTGTTTATTCTTGGAGGATGTCATACCGTGCATCGTAACTTGTTGCCGTAACATTAGGTTACTGAAGGTTGCCATTACTTCTGGGTTGTTAAGGTCCGCTGTCTTTAGGATGTTAAGGTAGACATCTGGATCACCTCCGTAGATAGTTGATCTTGCAATAGCTTCCGCAATCTGTCCCTCGATGTCTTTTGGGGACATGAACTGAGGTTGAGAGGCTTGTAGTTGGTCCGCAGTTTTCTTAACTAACGCATCAATGTCAGCAAACTCTGAAGCGTCCCCAAGGTCTTTAAGGATACGTGCGCTACTGTAAAGCGCCTTACTTCCTCCAATAGCGCAGGGGTTGTTTGATTTCTCTTCTGGCATATAAGTTATTCTTTAAATGTTAATTAACAATCAGGTCGGTTCGGAAGTGTATCTGTTGGATCTAGCTCGGTTCGTCCTCCAACGTGTTGATCAATTTTAATATCGTTCATTTCATTGAGGACTTTTCTCGTTGCGTTGGGGAGAAGTTTTTCTACGTTCATCCGTATCTCAATTCCTTCCTTTGTTGTAATCCCGTTCTCAATGAGAGACTTCTGGAGTTCGGAAGCTGAACTAGTGTATTCGCTGAGAGCTTCGGCACTTCCATCTAGCTTACGACCTTTCTTTAAAGTCTTGGCACCTTTAATTAACACACCCGCAATCCCCGCTAAAGCGCCTCCTTCAAGGACGTTCTTCATTCGACCCTCAAATTCGTTATCGCTTTCGTCTGAGGCAAGATATTGTGTTATAGCGTTACGTGTTACATCGTGGGAGGCGAGAAAATCACTTAGTCGTTCTTCGTGTGCGTCAAAGGATACAAAGTCCGCTGTAACTCCTGTGGTAATTGTCTTGGTAGTCTTTAGTATTTTATCGGATACGTTTAGAAGTTTAGCTCCTTTACCTGCGAGTCCTGCTACGCCAAGACCAGGAATTAAACCTAAACTGAACTGAGTTATTCCTTCAACAAGACCGCCTACCATACTGTCCGGTCGTTCTAACGTGCGTTCGGACCATTCATCCGGTAAAGCATCTCCTAACGCAAAGTCCGCTAACCCAATAACAGATCTCCCAAACCCTTCGAAACCTGATACCGCACCCGTGAATATGTCTTCAAAGAATCCATTTTCTTCTGCACCTTTATAGTCTGCATGTTGATCTAAATGTTCGTAATCAGGGTCTACATCGGAGTAACGTAAAGGAGGTTGAGAGGTAGGAGCAAGGAAGCGCGTTTGAGCAAATAGTGATTGTGTAGGAAAAAGACTCATTTGTTATTGTTCTGATTACTGCTATTGAGCAGGGATTCTATTTTTTTGCTTTTAAGCTCCTCAAACTTCTTTAAGTCTTCCCCTTTAGGAAGGTCTTCAGTTTTTGTAGGTTTTGCAACAAAATCCATATATCCATACTTTGAAACTAGTATTTTCTGTTTATTTAGAAAGTCTTGAATCTTAGGGCTTTTGATTGATGATCCTTTTGGAGCATGTCCGTATTCAACGGCAATAAAGATAATGTCCTCAAAATCGTTTTTTCTAACAGCTTTGTAAACAGCGTTAACATTGAATAGACGTTTCTCAGGTGCGTCTTTGTTTGTTAGCTCTCCGTTGAAACCGTAGTTAATAGGGAACGTTATTTTTTCACCCGGAAACCCGAAATACCCTGAAAAACCTTTATTTTCGTCAAAGTAATACGACTCGCTGAGTCCTTGATCTGTTCGGAGTATCTCCATCGGGAGACCTGTAGACCGGCTTTGTTCGATCTCCGAGAGCTTAGATTTAGAGCGTGTCGTGCTGGGTTCTTTCATTATCGCTACAGCTCGCTCATGTTTCGCTTGTTTACGGTATTTAGTATTAAGCCATATTTTATTAAATTCCAGCCGTTCGCTTTCAAGGTTGTTTGTTCTGAAAACCTTCACGGCTTCTTCATCGTTTACCATTTTCCAAGCGTTCTCGGAGTCCACTATTTTGTCATAGTTCATGCGACCCGGCCCATAGTTACCACGATCACCCGGGATGTTCTGCGCTGTTCCCCTTTTATATGTAATCTTTCCGTCTCTTAAGGGGTAAACAGAGTCTTTGTTAAAATCTTGCCTAGCTTGTTCTTCCCGTTCTTCATCTGTAAACAGATCCTCAGGTAACACTTTAGGACTTACGCTCAAATCCCCTTGAATAAATCCTTTCTTCGTTGCAAACTCTTTGAATAGATCGGTGTAGATGTTTTGGTATTCTTTGTGATAGGCCTCTGTAATCACTTTAATTTTTTCCGGTGAGTCAAGATCTAGTGCTCCGTCTTGAAGATCTTGGAACGGCTTGTTTAAGACATTGGCCATCGCTTGGTTATGCGCTTGTTCGGGGAAGGCAAATACATTCGTGTCAGGCTGTAGAATTTCGTCCCCACGACTTGTATAAACTTTTGTCATTAAAGAAGCCATCTCATCAGTAATCCCATACTCTTCGGCTCTGGTTTGCAAGTCAGCCGCTGAGTTAGCTGTTTGTTGAGTCACGAAATCCTGTGCTCCTAATCCTGTTTGCACTTGAAGTCGTCTATAATCAGGGGACGCTTTCATCAACAGCGTGTCATCTAGGCGACCATCCCGAGCAGCCTTAAGAGAAGATATTTTATCTCCTACTGTCTCAAACAAGTGTTCTTTCTCGGTGCTAGAAAAGCTCTGGTCGCCCATTATCAACGAGCGTAGGGCGTTTAATTCATCGATACCTGTCTGGAACGCAGCGGGTGTAGCAGATTTTTCGCCGTAAATTGGTTCGGTGATTGTCCGCATTCTATATACTTTAAATTTATCAACCTTCTCCCGACTAAAGTCCCCACGTTCATTTTCCCGTTCTAACTTATCTTCGTATTGTTGTAAGGAAGTTTCAGCAAAAAGGAGCAGCCGCATACCTTCTTTGGTTTGAGAAAGAGGTCTTTCGTTAATCTTCAAGGAGCCATTATTCATGGCGTTTACCAGCGCGGCATATTCATCAATGTCTTCGTGTTCCAGTAACAAGCTCATACGCGATTGCATAGCGCCTACGGCTTCCTTTACAGCGTCATTCTTGTCTTCCGTCGAGATGTCAGGATTAGATAAAGCCGTCGTTAAAGACTCTTGAAAGTTGTTAACATAGGCATCTAATTGTTCTGTCTCATATTTCGCTTTGGCTACTTTGTGTTGTGCGTCGTCGTGTGTTTCATCTTTAACATACTCAAGAACATCTACATCTGTCAGGCTTAGTAAGTCGTTACTTACATTATTCAACGCTGATTCCCGTGCAAAAGCCTGTTTTCTCGCTTCTGCTGTAGCCGTTGCTTTTGCCGTAAACTCTGGAATAACACCTTCCATCGCTTTGTTATGGAGCCGGGCGGTGTGCGGGTTGTCCGCTATCTTTTGAAGTAAGTCCGCATCATCTCGGGTAATAGCGTTTACGAGTAGGTCTCTAGCGTTGTTCGAAAAGACATCCCCTTCGCCCATCTCAAGAAGTTCTTCGGGACTTTTGTTATCTATCTGGCTGGAGGCATTGATTATTGATGCTTTAATTGTTGAGTCGAACCATCGTTGATACACCTGTTCCGCAAATGCTTTGTCTTTACCAAACTGAGTAAGGAACCCTTCCGCTTCCAAATCTCCTTTATGGAACCGGTCAATAACCTGCTCTGTGGTCAGTTCGTTGGCGGCTTGTTTTCCTGCGGTCTCTTGGATGTTACGGGCCTGTCCTAACAACTGAGGCATTTGTGCCAGCGCCGAGGAAATCTCTGTCGCTGCGTTCCTGTTGGAGTAACCTTTAACGATGACATTATAGGCTCCCATGCGTCCTATAGTAGGAGAAACCGGAACCTGTCCTAAGTTAAGGTCTACAGGTTGTCTTCCTTCGTTACGGAGCGCGTTGATCAGGTCTGGGTTATTCACGGGTGATTAGTGAGAAAAAGTTTAATAAGCTTAGTAGGTGTGTGGTGGAAGAAGTGTCATCTGTCCATTCAAAGTTGCTCCGCGATGAGCTGTAGAATCTGCTGGAGACGCGGCAGTCGTTTTAGGAGTAAATGAAGGTAATCCGGGGAACTTAAAGTCCAATCCTTGAAGCACCTGTGCTGTTCCTAGTCCCGTCTGAACTCCAGTAAGTCCCGAGCTAAGTAGGCTTGGCTGTTGTATCGGTTGGTTGATTCTAAGTTGGTTCATGCGTGATCGGAACGCTTCCTCTTGCATACCAAATGTAGTCTGTTGTTGGCTTAGTTCCTTCTGTCGTTGCTCGGAGAATCCATAACGGGCCTCTTCCGCTCGGAGTTTTCCAAGGGTGACATTGAGCGTCCTTCCAGCGATACCAGCTTCTGTAAGAGCTACGAGCTTGGCTTTAGACTGAGCCTCCATGCCTTTGATTTGAGATACCTCTTTGCGTTGGGATATTGCAATTCCCTCTTGCGCTTCCCGAAGTCGCATTGAAGTATTGGCTCGTTGCGCTCTTATTTGTTCAGCAGCAGAGGCTTGGGCTTGGGCTTGCTCTTGAGCTTTGGCCGAAGCTCTTTGACCAGAAAAGGCTGCCGCCGCACTAGCGACACCCATGCCTATCGCGATAGGATTACACATAATTGTTAGGTTCTAAGGAAGGGTTGATTTGAAATGAAAGAAAGTCGGATTCAGGTTCGTCGGAGAAGCTCGCACCACACCATTTAAGCCAGCGGACGGTGGTGGTGTTGTGAGTGTGAACCTTGTTGACGCACGGGAGTTTGTAATGGTTAACAATAAAGGAGAGCCAGACTTTACTTGCTTTCGCAAACTCAAAGCCAGCCACCTTAAGTAACCTATCTGTGGATAACAACCATATGTAGTTGGTCTTTCCTTTGATCAGCTCTCCGATCCCAAAGCAAGCTAAGGGTTCTTTGTCGTCCTTGGCACAGATAGTCCAGGTGTGGTAGTCCTGCTTTAAGCCGAGCAAGAGCGCGTGTGTAGGTGATGATCCACTACTCCACAAACATTCCAGCTTGTCGATGTGCCGCATGTTAACACCTACCTCTTCACAGTCGGACGTTCGGGTGGAGCGGATGTAGACGTTATTGTATTCTAGTTGAACGGGTATGGACGTTGGATTCGAATTCACAGGCTTGAAAGTTAGAGGCGAATGCACTTGAGTTGACTATCTTAATAATCGAATCCTTCGCTTGTGTAAAGATCGAGAACCGTAAGTTCCCATCTTGTGCAAGAAGCGTGTCCGTAGAAGTTACGTTAATAACATTTGGACTGTAGGTAAAGATACGTTTGTCACGGGCAATAGGTGTTACTTCTACTTGGAAATCCAAGGCATCCGTAAAGAACAAAGTGCCGTTCCTCAGGATCATACGAGCCAGCCCAGAAGCAACCGGTGGGTTCCCTTGCTTGAACACCGGCTCACTAAAGGTGTATTCCAGTTTGTATTGGAGGCCGGTAAAGAATGTCCTGTTGTAGGACTGCACAGAGACTTGGTTTCCGTTAACATAGTTAATCGTGATGCGGTTGCCGAGGTAGTCGTATGCTTCAATAACATCTTCTGGACTCGGGGTGAAACCAAGGTCTACCGTCAGTTCCGTAGATATCTCGGTGGCACTTCCTGCAAGGGTGTGTTTCTTGAGCATATCGAGGTGAACCGTAAAGCCATTCAGGGTGTCGTCCTCAAGCCTGAGTTCTTCGCACTTAAGCTCAGTTAAGAGAGTGTTACCATCTTTGTCCCCAATAACAAACAAGGAGCTATTGATGAACTCAAGACTGAGAACATTGAAGGGCATTGTAAACTTACTCCATGAGCTAACAACCTTTTCGCGTCCGTTAAAGAAATACTTGTAGATGTAGATGGTATCGCCTCCTGAGCTAACCGCTATGAGATCTGTTGCGGACGAACCGGATGTTACTAGGATGTTACCTTTGTTGAGGTATCCTGGAACTTGTGTGGTGATGTCAGACGAGTCGTAAACATCCGTGGTGGCATTGAGAGAATACTCTTGCATCCCAAGGAAGTTACCACGGGCGAAGGGGTAATAGACATAAGACCCAACAACCAAAGGATCTTCGGAAGTATTAACATCATAGTTAGTGACAGCCTCAAGAGTGATTGTTTCGTTAGTGAGGGGGTCGCCCTTCAGCACAAACTGTCCTCTGTCAGCGAACAACAACAGGTTCTCTTGGAAAGCCACACTGCTTCTAAGGTTGGTGACGTTAGCGGTTGCAGAGGTAACATCAATCGGGGCGGTATCCAACAAAGTCCTTACAGTGGTCCTAAAGAAGTTAAAGAGTTCCCCTGCTTCTGATAACACCACAGAGTCCTCGTAGATGAATCCGAGGCGGTTCTTAAAGAAGACAAAGTTGTTAAGCGTCTTGCCAACAAAGGAGGGAAATTGGTTGGTCTCATCATCGCCACTCTTACGCTTGGTCCACCCAGTAGTGTTAACTTTAAAGGTGTTAAGGCCGGTGTTAACGAGCTGGAGTGGAAGTGTATCGGGATCTAGAGCTATATTTAGTTCTGGTCCTACGTCCTCGACCCATCCTCCTTCACCAAAGGATTGACCATCGTTGGTCTCGAAGCGGAGATAGTAGTCGTCCTCGTTTGCATTAGCGTCCCCACGGACTGCCACACGGAAGCCATCAGGTCCACGCACAGGGAGATCGGAAAGTGAATCCACTTCTTTGTGGACAAGTCCTAAGCCGGAACCAGCAAGACCGTCAAATGCTTCAAGGAAGAAGTCTTGTCCATCGTTCCTGTTAATTAGTATGGAGCCATCTTTATCCTTGGAGGTGTAAGAGGCTGCGACGTTAGAGTCTATTATTGAGCTAGCATTACTACCAGTGGAGGAGGGTTCCACATACCCAATGGGATTAGTGCCTCGAAGAGCTAAAGCCAGACCCGTAGAGATGCGTGTAGTGTCGGAAGCGTCGTTTGTAGCACCTGTAGCTTTTAGGGAGGTAACGAAAACTTCATCAAACGGCTCAGAACTTTCGATAGTGGTCGCAAAACTCTGGGATTCTTCGTAAGGAATGGTTCTTCCCGGATGAAGTAAGGTTATCCCCGTGACCGTTTCCGTTGCATCAACAGTAACATCAAACTCAGGTCTTACCTCCCATTTGATATTCGCGGGAAACTCTAAGGTTGGTTCGTCGTCGATTTTATATCCACTTCCTCCAGAAATAATACTGATGGAGTTTGGGTCAAGACTATAAGTATAGTACACTTCGGCCCTCCCGCCACTGGTTCGAACGTCCCAAGACACACTGAATTTCGCGCCCCCGCCTTCAAAGGTGCCTTTCTCTCTGAACTTAAGACCATACTTCTTTCCGAAGTCGCCTTGTTTAATAAATACTAACGCTCTGGAAGTATCTAGCTCCTCAGATGTCTCGGTGGTTTTACCTACAGTAACATTAGTGTTAAGAAGGAAGGTGCTGTCCCCAATGGTAAGAGCTTTAAGTTGTTCGTGGGACTTGTTGGGGGAATCTATTTTAAGGTAATCACTGCTTACGTTGTGTCCTCCAAGGGAGTCTTCAATGGTGGCTTCTTCTCCTGTCTCCAGGTTGAACACCCGTATAACACCTTTGCCTGTTGCGGTGCTTCTGTGTTCAACAGTAACAACATACCGTTCCGTCTCACTCCTGTTGATGAAGTGAAGGAAATCCCCCTCTAAGGCAACGTCACCTAGATTCTTAATGAGTCGAGCTGGAGGACGCTTGGTGAGTCCTTTAGTGACTGTAGAAAGACCGTTGATCTGATCTTCACATTGACCAGATAGGCGAACCTGAGGTGACTGCTGGCTGACCCCTTGAATGAGGTTAGGGACGGTGGTTGTTATGTTAGCCATTGTTAATGTTAAGCAAGGTCCGTGCGTCTGTTGATGCCAATACGTGTAGCAGTGTCGTAGTTGTCGAAAATTGTTCGGTCTGAGTTACGTCCTTCAGCTTCTTCCATAGAGGCTTTGGATCGGATCTCATCACGATAAATAAGTGCCTCAATCTCTCGGGAACCAACCAAGCGGCTAGCAAACATCCGGGACGATTTAAGGGCAATGTAACGTCGAGCTTGTTCTGGTAGCTCTTCGTATTCAAGTAGGAAAGTAATGTTAACCTTAATCTCGTCTACAGCGAATGTATCCGTGTAGTTCTTTCGGTCAAACAATGTGTTACCTCGTTGGACTACATCGTAGGTGTTATCAACTGTGTCCACTTGAAGGACGTTATCAGGTAACACAAACTTGTTAGAAGCGTTTACTTCTAAGGTGTAGTCGTAGGCGGTATTAAAATGCCATCCCTCTTGTTGAACCTCACGGGACACTTCGTCAATAACACCTTTCGCTAGTGCAGCCGAAGGAGGAAGAGCTGTGGTGTTCGAAATTGAGTTAACAGGTGCTTCGGTGACGTAACCAAGCATGGTGTTAACAGCGTCGAGTTTGGAGGTAAGGGTAGCCATATTAATTAAAAGAAAAAGAAAAGGCCGCACCCTATCCGAAGACAGGAGTGCGACCGTTGGGTTTTATTGGGTTGGTTTAGGCACTATCTTTGATTTCAAAAGCAGCCTCAGGTCGAAGGATACCGTGGCCCATAGCATACTTAGCTACGAACAGGCTTCCTTGTAGTTCGACCTTGTAGTCACTTTCAGTGGCAAGATCAAGAAGCTTGACGGTTCCAATCGCTGATGGGTGTCCACCAATGATCTCAGTGGCGACGAGGTTACCATTATAACCTTCACCGGCTTCGGCTCCACCAAACACATCGTTCTTGACGGCTCCAGATCCATCACCAGTAGTAACTCCTGCAAGGTCAGCGGCAATGTCACTGAGATGGTTACTCTTGTAGAGGTTAATTCCGGCAACCATTGGGATGCGACCAGAAGCAACATCACCACGACCACCAAAGTCACGATTAACAACCTCTTCACCAGAGGCAATCAAGGTGTAGTAATCTTTGGGTTTCAGGATAGCGAAACGCGCTCCGTCATCCGGGATGTCGTTTTCATCAAGCTTCTGAGCAGCACTGAACAAGGCAGCTTGAATCTCAGCACCGCTAAGAGCCGCTACGCCGCCACTGTTACTGTCAATCTGGATACCGGCTTTGCCGCCAGTAATAGTCGCAGAAGAACGTGCAGCAGCAGCAAGGGTCTTCATGGTTGCAAGATCGAATCGCTTAGCAAGAGCCTTACCGAGTTCCTGAGCATAAATGCTACGGATATCGTAATGGTTCTTAAGCTCATCAATGTTTGCAATGAACGTAGACGCAATAAGAACATCATCAATGTTGATGACCTTCTCAGCGTGTTTGATCTGACTCAGATACGAGTTAGCACCGTCAGCAATGTTCTCACCAGGGGTGTGATACTGTGCATCAGCAATTCCCGTTACAGGGAACTGAGCAGACTTTCCGTTGGCGATAGTTCGCATCGTGTGAAGTCCTTTCATCACGTTGAACTCTTCGAAGGTGGTCAGGATTTCTCCCGAGAACACCTTGAGGAACAAAGCATCAACTGCTGTTCCCGTATTATTAACAAGTCCCAAGCGGGACGGAGTAGTATTTCCGTTAGCCATATTTTATGGTTTTCTATTTGTTGTAGTTAAGGTTGTCCTCATTGTAATATGTCCGTAACCGGGTTCGGAGTTATTGAGTATCCACAGAGAAGTGGGTCGCATCGTCGGCCTCGGGGGAGTCTATCGTTATGATGACTTTTGGTTTAAACACCACCAAGCTACCTAAGGCGGCTTGTAATAATGGTGAAAAAAAGTGGTTGTGTTATCGACACAGTAGTCCCGAACGGGAGGTGTGAAGTAACAGAAAAGGAAGTGGAGGCTAAGGTGCCTCGTATCCGTGAGCGTAGGGACAATCAATCCCAATCATCGGACATTGTTCTCTAAATCGTTGATGTAATGTAACATCTCCCCCACCGTCTGTTTCTGGGTTGGGGTAAAGTTTTGTTTGTCCAATCTCTCTAAAAAGTAAGGGAGCTTTGTCGGACGAAGATTCGGACTGCATCCAATCATCAATAACATCCCGCATGTTACTGTGACGCTCCGCATAAAGATGGTCTTCATATGAATCCATAAGCCCACGAAATGCCTCTGCTAGACGAGGAAACGATATTAGTAACTTGACTAGCAAAGACACAGACATGTGGCGCGTGTGTTCGTCTTAAACAATGTTAGGGTTGTTTTGCGCGACCAATGTTAAGGGCAAGGAAATCGACAACCTTGTAAAGCTTAGCAACAATCCCATCATCCACAGGAGTGGGCGTAAGGGCTGCAATGGCTGAACAAGCTGCAACGACCATTGAGAATGCACTTAAGAGTTCTTTGGCGTTGTCGATGAGGTAGATAACAATAGTATTCATAATTTTAGAAGGCGGTTGTGACAGAGATACGTTGGGCAACCTGATCACGATACTTACTGTCGTAGCTGTAGCGTTGGTCTTGCATCGCAATCGTCATCTCCTTTGAGGAACTAAACGGTGTAGCCCCGGCTGTCCCTGAGGTGTTACCTTGAAGAAGGGAAACCGGATTGCCTCCATCAGATTTAAAGCGAGCGTAGAGGCCACGGATTGCCATCGTAGCGGCGTTGGGGTCTCCTCCATCAATGGTTTTGTTATACACCTCCTGCTCTTGGTCGGTTAAAGAAGTAGCAGCCCATTCGGACATCGCTTCATAGTTCTCTTTACCTCCAGCTTCTTGCATCAAGGTTTCTTGTTGTTGATTGGCGAAGGCTTCGTAGCCTTTAACATACATATCAACCATCTCCTTAGGAATGCCGGTGTCCTCAAGACTCTTATAGGTCTCTTCGGATAACTCACCTCGTTCCGCAAACTCTTCGGATGCACTGGTTACAGCGGTGTTACGAACACTCTGTTCGACAGGTGCTTCCTCAGTGTCCGTAGGCTCGACTTTGTTCTCATGGAACTGCTTTTCGAGTGTGCTGTAAGCGTCTGCTAAAGCCTCCGGGTTATCAAACTTCTCCGGTAGCCACTCAGGGCGATCCGGTGTTTCCACTTCGGTTGTTTGTTCCTGTGTGGTCTGTTCCTCTTGCAAGGCAGACTGTTCCTCAAGAGTGATATTCTCTTGCTCAGTGGGTTCGCTAAATGTAACGGATTCCATATTTATTCTTGTGGTTCAACTGGAGGCATATTACCTGCCAAGGCTTGATCATTCAAGGCTTTAATCCCAGAGGGTCCGAGCTTCTCAGTCATCTGTTGCATCTGTTGCATTTGGGCTTCTTGTTGCATCTGCTCCGTGGTCTTAATAAGTCCCTCGGTCTTGATGCCTAACGCAGTAGCACGGCGCTTGAAGTAGTTCTCCACATTAACAAACTGTCCGATAGCTTCGGGTCCGACGACCTGTGCAGCACCGGCAAGGAATAGATCGAGTTTGGAGAGATCGTTACCTCTACCAAGGGCTTCCACCCCAGTAACAATTACCGGCTTAACCAAGTCCTTAGGCAGCTTAGGTAACAGCTTCTTCTTCTGCATTACCGTCATAATGCGCTTAACCAGTGGTAACTGCATCTCGGCAGCTAGGAGCGAGTAAAGACCACCTAGGGAAGCCTCAAGCTCTTGGGATAACATACGAATCTCTTCGGCTGTCACCCGTTCAGCTTGGCGAACAACACCAGAGGTCAACAGGAAAGCAGAACCAAGACGATCCTGGATTGCCTCCATCGCCACCTGTGCTGTGCGGAAGTCATTGAACTTATTAAGCTGGAGAGTGTTAACATCCGCAGCGTTGCCTTGAACAATAGCACCATTCGGGCTTTCGGCTAACGTGCGAGCGCGTGTGGTTCCATTAGGGTTAACCAAAAAGAGAACCTTTGCCGCTGCTGCTGATCCTTCAACAATAGCCCGTGTCAAGGCTTCGAGGCTTTGGATGTCACCGAGGTATTCCTCAACGAACCCGCGACCGTATGCCTCACCATCAATGCGAGAAAGTCTGAGGGGGATGAAGGGGTTACGATCAAGGGCTACCTTTCCCCCAGAATACGGGATGTCGATACCGTTAACATCTTGCTTGATCTCCCATTGCTTTCCTTTGCGTTTACAGCATGTGTAAAGGTCTACCGTTGCTTCGCTAGTGTTAACATTCGAATCCTGTTGTTGAAGTAATTCACGAATATCCTCCGACAAAGTTTCAAAGGCCACGTTCTCTTTGGTGGCAAGGGATAACAAATTACCCATTGGGTCACGCTGAACCACAAAGCGGTCGAGGTGGAAGACCCGGAGACCACCTTCATCGGGAAGGTAGAGAAGTGCGTTACCCGTGATGATGAGATGCTTAAGGGCTTCGTGAAGAGCAACCCTGTATGCACCTCGGGTTACCTCATCCATAACAAGTTCCTCCAAGGCTTGCAGCGAGGCTTCAATCTCACTCATCAACTCTGGTGGAGTCTGGTCCTCGGCCAACTTCTTTTCGTTGGCTTGGAATCTGAAGAAGGGTGCGTTCGGTGGTAACAGGGCAAGAAGAAGCTTAGAGGCAAGGTTGTTAACACCTCGTGAACCCACACCACTGAAGGGTGTTTCTAAGCGACTGTGAGGACCGAATCCCTCATCAGGTAACACATACGGAAGCGTCAACTTCGAACAGACTCGCGCACGTTCCAGGTAGGAATACCGTGATCCTTCTAGGGTGGTATAGATTTTCTGAGCTGTATCGGACATGTGTTATTGTTATGGTGAAAATTCCTCAGTCGGTTGAGGCTTGATTGATAAAAAGTCTAGTTGGGTCAGCTCTTGGACACCTGTTGCGGCTTCAAGCATTGCATCGTCGGTCGCGGTAAAACGCCAGCAATCGATGGCAATGAGTTTCCCTGAGCCGTCAGTGGCATCGGCAAGGTTAGCAACAGGTGGTAACCCAGTGAGCGTAGTGCCTTGTTTGTTAGGGTATCCACGGTCAGCATCGACAGCCATAGCGAGTCCTGTGTAGGTAGCTGGCTGCACTACATAATAGCGGAACCCTGTGTCTGCCCGTGACTGTTCGATCTCTGTGAGTGGTTCTTGGTCTTCCATTAGTCGGGTAGTTCTAGTTCATCCTCCTCCTCCTCCACGATAGGTGGTTCCCAGCGCAGTCGTTGCATGTATGTGTCGAGGTCAATCTCTTCGATGCCCTCAAGGTCAAAGTTGTCGCTCTCAAGGATGCCTGACCGCTTGATGCAGTAAAGCCTGTCGCTGTTGGTCTCAGGGTCGAGGAAGGTTTTATCCCACAGAGCTAACCACCTGTCACTGCCTTCTTCGTCGGGTAGGCTTCTGGCTGTGTTTCCGAGAGTCGTGAGTTGCTCGTAGGCTTGCGCGATGGAGAACCGGAAGAAGCGATGGGTTTCGTCTGTCATGGTTATGTTAAAGTGTTACGTTGTTAACGATGATGCTCCAGCCCTTGGACTTGAGTGATGTTACTGCGGAGTTCGTCGCGGCACTGAGCGTTGTTCCATCATAGTCAATGTCGATGCCAGCGTCAGCTAAAGCAGAGCCACCAGATGCTCCGGTATACGTTCCGAATTTGCCGGATGCGTCGATGGAGACAAGGATGTTCTCGACCGATTGAGCGGTGAGGGCTGTGCAACCGTCCCATGTTAGGTTAAAGACGTTGGGCGCGATAGACGCTGGATTCCATGAGTCAAAGAAGTTCGCGGGAAATGAGGTTAGGTTGCTATCTCGCCATGCGTAGGCGAAACTCGTCCCACTGCTAGTGTTAATAAGCGGGAAGCTGGTCAGGTCGTTACCAAGCCATGCATTGGAGAAATTCGTCCCACTGCTAGTGTCTATAAGCGGGAATGAGGTCAGGTCGTTACCATTCCATGCGTTGGAGAAATTCGTCACACTGCTAGTGTCTATAAGCGGGAATGAGGTCAGGTTGTTACCTTGCCATGCTTGGGAGAAATTCGTCACACTGCTAGTGTCTATAAGCGGGAAGCTGGTCAGGTTGTTATCTCGCCATGCTCGGTAGAAAGTCGTCCCACTGCTAGTGTCTATAAGCGGGAAAGAGGTTAGGTTGTTACCATACCATGCGTAGGAGAAATCCGTCCCACTGCTAGTGTCTATAAGCGGGAAAGAGGTCAGGTTGTTACCATACCATGCTCGGGATAAATTCGTCCCACTGCTAGTGTCTATAAGCGGGAAAGAGGTTAGGTTGTTACCATTCCATGTGCTGGAGAAATTCGTCACACTGCTAGTGTCTATAAGCGGGAAGCTGGTCAGGTTGTTCTCCTTCCATGTGCTGGCGAAATTCGCCCCACTGCTAGTGTCTATAAGCGGGAATGAGGTCAGGTTGTTACCATGCCATGCGTTGGAGAAAGTCGTCACACTGCTAGTGTCTATAAGCGGGAATGAGGTCAGGTTGTTATCCTTCCATGCGTTGGAGAAATTCGTCCCACTGCTAGTGTCTATAAGCGGGAATGAGGTCAGGTCGTTACCATTCCATGCGTAGGCGAAACTCGTCCCACTGCTAGTGTCTATAAGCGGGAAGCTGGTCAGGTTGTTACCATTCCATGCGTAGGAGAAATTCGTCCCACTGCTAGTGTCTATAAGCGGGAAAGAGGTTAGGTTGTTACCTCGCCATGCGAAGGCGAAACTCGTCCCACTGCTAGTGTCTATTAGCGGGAAGCTGGTCAGGTTGTTATCTCGCCATGTGGCACCGAAATTCGTCCCACTGCTAGTGTCTATAAGCGGGAAAGAGGTTAGGTTGTTACCATTCCATGTGCTGGAGAAATTCGCCCCACTGCTAGTGTCTATAAGCGGGAATGAGGTCAGGTTGTTACCTTGCCATGTGTTGGAGAAATTCGCCCCACTGCTAGTGTCTATAAGCGGGAAAGAGGTCAGGTTGTTACCATTCCAACCAGAAGTGAAATCCGCCCCACTGCTAGTGTCTATAAGCGGAAATGAGGTTAGGTTGTTACCTCGCCATGCGGAGGAGAAACTCGTTACGCCCGATGTGTCGATAGGGTGGAACTGCGTGATGTCACCCCGCTGATACCAGAAGGTGTGAAGGTTAGTTACAGTAACCCCATCACTTGCACCCTTATCAATTAACAGCTTCCTTGCGTCTTGGATATCTTTTCCAGTTGCGCTTTCTGGTAACAAGATGATCCCGTAGAGGTCACCAGCTTTGCGATACGATGCGTTTCCAAGGTTCCCCAAAAGATTTAGCTCAGTGACCGCAGTATTGTTCACCTTATACGCAAAGGTTCCGAGGCTCGTCCCTACGACCTGCCAGCCAGCCTGTGTAGTCGATGGGATATCTAGGTGGTCCGTGTTGTCTGCAAAGGTAACCTTGTAGCCATCACCCACTGGAGCATCGTTGGATGTGCCTTGTGTCGCATACTTGTCAGCATCTCCATTGTCAGAGCCAACGATGCGCCCGTTCCAAGATGAGCTGCCTGTTGAAATTGCGCCGACTAGTGCGTCTTGTGCATCGTAGAAGTAATGGCCAAAGCCGTCCTTGAGGTCGAACACGTTGTTGCGGTTATTGATATAGTTACGCACCCGATCCGCTTGGGAATCAGTGATCGACGCAGGAAAGAGGGCAAGGAATTCGAGATCGATGGCGGTGTATCTCAATAATCCTTGGTGCTGCGCCCCAATGTTAAATTCTTGTAATTCGAGACTTGTTGAAACGCTTGAGGTTTTTAAGTCTGCATCATTGACTTTACTTTTTTGAGAGTCACTAGTAGTTGTTACCTCATGAATATAATCACCACGGTCAGAATCAAAGAAATCATGGTGAGGGCCACGAAAACCTCCATAGTAGTAATGTAAATCGTTATTAAGAGTGTGTCTAAGCGCCCAGATGAAACCGCTTGCGTCTGTGTCAGGACTTCCGGTTTTATTTGTTGAAATAATTCTTCCCCATGCTTCACCACCATCCCCAAGCACACTGAAAGCTGCGAACATGTAACCGTCAGTAATCGTCTGCCCAAAGAGACCTTGAAGACCATCATTCACACCATCGAACCGAAGCACCGACTTCTTGATAATCGTGGCTGGGTCGTTGCCGGCTTGGTTGATTGTTACGGTCTGACCAGTCGCGCACTTGAACTTGGTGTCGTTGTGGCGCACGTTGGTGGCGGTGAAGTCACAGTTGAATCTAAGTGAGCTTGAGGATGGCGTTACGCTGTCGTAAAACTTGACGCTGTGAATTCCTGCTTCTGGCAGTAGTTCGGCATTATGGTGATACGATCCCACGTAAACGTCAGCGCTACTATTGTATACAGAAGTTTTTGATGATGCTATGTCATTACCTAATTGAGTCCAAGTTAAGCCTTTGTCTGTTGATGTGAAATACTGGAGTATTCCATTAGAACTGTTAAAAGACAACCTGACTTGTCCGCGCTGGCCGCCAGAAAATGGAACAACTTCTGTAGATACAGATGATGCCAAACTTACGGCGGTCCCAGCGTCAGAAAAGTAAAATTGAAGTTTCCCGTCTGTTCTTATTAAGAATCTAAAGGACCGCTGGTCACCTGTAGATAGGTATTTACCACAAAAAGAAGCGTTGTAAGACGGTGTCCAGCTTTTCATTGTGACATCGACATCGATAACAAGGTCACTAGTGATGTCTAATGAAGAGTCATCTGGAGTAAGCGCATAGTTCCCACCAACACCAGAGCAATAGAGATACCCCTTCCCGTCAATCAGCGGCAACGCTTTGGGCTGGTTTAAAGCCGTCCCTTGTTTCGCATCGCCCCCTTTATTGCTGCCTCTCGCAAGGTTCTTTAGCAACGGGACTGGCTCCAAGAAATCAGCGGTCGTCAGCATCTCTGCAAGGACATCACCGGAGGTCGCGCTGGAGGTAAGGGTAGATAGATTGAGTGCCATTGTTTAAAGATTGTCTGAGTGTAGGGGCCAGTAGATGACGCGCTTGATGTGGCCGTTGAGCAAATTAGAATATCCTTTCCCTATTTCTAGTTTCGTTGCGCTTGAAAGGTTTCCACTTCCAGCTTGGGGAGAAGGATTAGTTCCATCGCGTGAAATAGTGTATGTTGAGGCACCATATGATATAGCAAAGTTTGTAAGTTGATTCTCTACAACACCGCCATACGAAGACGCAGTTCCTCCATCATAGGTGTAATGCTGTCCGCTTCCGTCGTTTGAATAAACATACAACTGAAAGTTACTCCCGCCTCTAAGTAGAGAGTGGTTTTCTGCTGGGTTTTTGATTTGCGCTGTAACAAAGAACGTGCCGTCTCCTCCGCTGTTGAAGAAATTACTAAAGTCACTCCCGTCGATGACCAAGTCGTCAGCCGCTCGCGTCACGGTGCTTCCCGAAGTGGGGATGTAACTGGTGGCTACGGTTCCGGTCTCTAGCTGAGCGCCCCACACAAGGACGTCAGCGGTCGTTGTGTCATTACCTTTTATTGCTACCCGAACGATTCTAAGTCCATTAAAACCTCCAGTGAGCGGATAAGTAAATTTCTGCCATTCGGGGGTCACTGTTGCAGTGTAAGAATTTGGGCTACATGATTGGGCAAGCAGTTTAACATCAACGCTTCCACTTAATGATTTAAGCCAAACTGAATATGTGTATGCTGTCCCGTTGGCGACAGTCGGCGAAAGCCTAACGTCTGCCCCATCACTTCCGCTTGTGCCTCCTCCTGTTGAAAATTGTATCCTGTCTGCCAAACCACCGAGTGGTCCGTCAGCGTAATCTGATGTGACAACAGGAAACTCTCCAGTTCCTTCTTTACTTAATGACCATTGAGTGAAGTCCTCAGAATACTCAAACAAGTTCGTCGCGCTCGGCTCCACCAGAATCATCGGCACTCGCGGCCCATACGTGGCTCCCGTGATGAACTTCGGGCTGCCCGTTGTATTCGCCACGAAGTCACTTGCGGTTGTGCCTTCTTCGAGCTGTGGTCCCCAGATAAATATTCCGCTTGTTCCATCTCCGTTGTAAACAATACCACCCGCCGCGCCGTTTAGTGTCGCAACATGGATTTTTGATTTAAACGAGGTGACTGAAGACGATGCTGTTGCTGTTAACGATATGCGATACCATCCATTTTCTAACGAAACCACGGACACTGACGCATTAGACCATCCTGTTAAAAAGTTATTAGCACTATAAAAGACCGCACCGGTCTCAAGGTTGACGCCAACGCGGGTGTAACCTATTTCAAGATACAGGTGCCGGTTCGCATCGGCTTGTTTAGCGTAGATGGAATTAGTAAATGTATTATTTCCTCCCGAAATCGTGTGTCTTATGTCGTAGGTTGAGCTACTAGCTGACGCCTCAGTGATTTTAATTGCTGTCTCAGTCCCATCAGGGGCCGTGGTCGCGCCTGTTGTTATAGTCGTGTTTTGTTGACTCCAGCTTTGAGAAAAATCCGTATACCCAATGTTCTGATACTTCGTCGGAGTCAACTCGGCTCCTTGCGTCTGGTCAACGCGCACCGTGTTCGGACTAGCTGCTTGAATCAAACCACTCGCGTCCGTATAGGTCGCAACTCCGGCGCGGGTCGCTGTGATGACATCCAACGTCGAAGGCGTTGCGGGGTCAAGGTCAAGCGTAGGGTTCTCCAGCGTCCCAATCATCGACGTTTGAGCGTCGAAAAGAAGATACGGGTCAAGGTCCAGCGGACTGAACCGCGTCAGACTGCTTACGTTTGAAACCCCTAAACCTAGACCGAGTTGTGCCATATCCTTAAACTTGTTTGTAAGCAAGAACAGACCCGAAGTTCACCGTGAAAGCGGTGATCTGGCCGTAAATAACCGTTCCGGCAGCAATGGTCACTGTAGGAAATGTTCCAGTCAGCTCAGTCCACGTTACCGAAGTAAAAGCGGTGTCCGTAAGACACTGCAAAGCGCAGAACTCACCAGTGGTGCTGCTTCCGCTGTCAGTAACGTATTCAGCCCCGCTCTGTCCGAAGGTTTGTTTGTCAATGTTGTTAGTCATGAATTAAGTAATGTTGGGGATGTAGAAGGATGTTCCAGATGGGTTGATTTTAAGTTTGGGCTTTGCCGCCCCTC
>Ga0209816_1000548_pt1 | contig 29773 bp, 25 predicted proteins | sample CoawatmetaG01DNA_FD_187509 | JGI IMG/M metagenome (GOLD analysis project Ga0209816, IMG submission 187509) | Marine microbial communities from the West Antarctic Peninsula - Coastal water metaG017-DNA (SPAdes) (version 2) | ecosystem: Environmental > Aquatic > Marine > Coastal ...
TGATAGCAAAGTCGAGTTGTTTGTTGTATCGTAGTCAAAGATTGTTTCGTCTGTGGCAACTTTAATAATTTTATAATAAAGACTCTCGAACACTTCAGTTTGAGGTACTGTTGTTGCTGTAGTATAAATGTTCGGGCTCCAGTTCTTCTGTCTAATGTAGAGATAGAACCTGCTTGTCTGGTCTTTGTAGTGGAAGCTTCGATTGTTTGACACCGTTACCACTAGATTGTTATCGGGTGCAGCAGTGATTGCTGAGGATTGTTTAACGTTGATGCTTCCAGTGTGATATTGGATTGCGCCTTTGTACCAAACATCATTAAGTGTAGAAGATGTTGTATTGAGGCAAACGCTAGCGGTGTAAATACCGGTCTCAACCCATCCTCCGGTTGCAGGAGTGTCTACACATTGAGTCAGTGCAGTACTGCCTAGAGAGGCATATAGGTCTACATAGATTGCTCCCTGTGCGACTGCTGGGATGTCTGCTAGTTGTCCTCGGTGGTAATTGTAGAGATATAGAGTATTCAAATTGTCTACTGCTGGTGCTAATGAGGACGAAGAATAGAAATTAACTCTATCATCCAACAATTGTGAATCCCATCGAACCTCCAAGCACGGTCTTTTATGGAAAAATTGAGTTCCCCTTGCGAAGAATCTTTTGGTATAATAAGACCTCTGTTGGGTACCATCAGCTAATGAAGTTGGAAGCTTAACTAGGAAACCATTATTTACTTTGGTATCGTCTAGCCACAATGCGACTTGAGATGTTACATCCACATTTAAATCTTCCAATCCAGTGTCTAAAAATTGAGTAGCAGTAGGGGATGCGTATATATCACCACCTTCGGCGGTCCAAGCTGTTGATCCTGAGCGGACAATCCAGTTAGATCCAAAACCTGAAGATAAGTCTGTGTAGCCTTCCATGTCCAGTCCCAAACCTTCCTGCCAAGCACCATTTATGCTATTGACGTTTAAATTGTATTCTCTGGGGATAGTCTCTCCATGTTCGGCGTTGAACAATCTAAGAAAGTATTTTGCGTTTGAAGGTATTGTCTTGTTGGCTATATCGGCTTCAATTTGAGTTAAATCAAATTCAACCAAGACTCTAGCTTCTTCAAGTGAAAATCCAGTTGCAGAAGATGAGACTTGTCCATAAATACTGAACACTTCCAATATATCAGAAAGGCCCATACTACCAGAGACGCCCCTTGTGGTCAGGGATTCTCCAAATGCATTTGTAATTGTGTTGTCTTGTGTAGCGAAGTATCTTTTAATCATCGGATTAGTGTCCCCTTAATATCTCTGTTGGGATATTTCAATTCCATAATAGCATTCTTTGGAGTTATAATGTATGTTCCGTCTGCAGATAATGCATCATCAAAATTAATATTGACTGGTGAGTAATCTGCTCCACGTTTTTGCATTGCTCGAACGGTCTTAACATCGGCTACGCCTTCAACCTTACTCAAGATGGAATATAATCTTGTGATATAAATTGGCTCTCCGATATATAATTGGTTTGAAAAATATTGAGTGAGGGCGGCATTGCATTTCCCAATAATATTGATACTCTTGAACCTTGTATCTAAGACAACTTTATAATCAAGTCCAAAGTTTACAATCTTAGTATCAAAAATATCGACAATATCATTGATTGCCTTATATTGAGATATCCAATTCTTCATGTTAGTTTTTAGAGAGGATCCTGCTGTGGTTAAGTTTCCATTTTGATCTTCAGATATGACGTATATGGCCATCCTTCTATTTGTTGAAGAGGGGTCATTCACCACACTTACTCGTTTGATAATTCCAAATTTGTTTGGCATATTATAAATCATCGATTCGTAGTCTTGCCGAGTCACCGCTCTTGATTGGGTAGTATAATACCCTTTTGCTCTCTGTTTTAATTCTTCTGTTGTGATTTGTTCAGTTGCTCCAACGATTGGCTCTTCGTTTGTTATCTCGAGAGAACCGATGACGGAATTCTTCTTTGTTTGATCTAAAGTTAATTCATTTGGAAACTTAAAAGTTGCGCGCTGTACTTTAGTAACGGTATTCGAGGAAGCGTTTGCTGAGATGGAATCGTTCGTCTTCAATATGATCGTTAGCTTTGTCCCAGATGGAGAGAGCCCAAGCTTAGAAGTTCCCACTAATTTTGAAGGATCAAACCTAAAATTAGATACATAAGTCTTTCCATGCATTTGTATTGCTACCTTAGCTGGGTCAACCAAAGCTTCTTCATCAGAGTCCTCAGAACCAAAGCCAAACTGGAGATATGTACCGGTGTCATCCTGTTCCATTACGAATCGTCGGGCAGCTGAGAAAGGCTTTAAGATACTTCTTACGCCTTCCGTTGTTGCATTCCTATTCGTAGTCTCTTCGAAGATAACTTCTTGCGATAGATTATCAACTTCGTAATATTTGTTACCATCGGAGTCCACTACAGATGTAACCTCGACAACAGTATCTCCGCCAATACGGACTCTTCTAAATCTTTCGAATGAAGAATTGCTTAGATCGACTGTTGCTCTGGAAAATAAACCAGAAGATATTTGCCCAAATGCTTTAACTGCGAAAAATGTTGTTGCACCAGTCGTATTATCAAACCTTGCCGCAACAATATCGTTATTCAGCTCTCCAAAGTCGATATCTTCAGTTAAAATGAAGTTGCCGCCATTAGAACTTGAAAACGTTGCACCTTGTTGGAGTACAGGCATATAAGTTAAATCTGGTGCTGTACCATCGGTGTTCGCGGGTACCATGCAAAATAGAGATATTGTACCATAGGTGCTTGGAGAACCAGCGTACTTGAACCCTAGAGTTCTTGCGTGTTTTCGGACATTATTGAACTCAATGGCTGTGTCAAGAAATGATTCGTTTGCTTGATAATCTAGATAGAAAGAGAGGACATCTCCGACATAGGCAACGGAATCAATCATTAAAGAGTTGATTGTTGATTTGGAAAAATCCTTCCATTCGTCTGGATAGAATCGTTTAGCGTGTTCTATTAAATCTTGTCGAATTGTATCGAAATCTCTACTAGTATATTTTATTGGTGTTTTCTTTTGTTTAGACATATGGGACCCTCATCATGAACTAAATAGTTAATCAAGGAAAAGCGATTGTTGTTTAAGACACCTCGACCTCAAAAAGCTCTGGAATACTCAGTCCATTGTACCTAAATCTTATTTGAACCTTTAATAACTGAATATCCGAGTCGATTTGTATATTGATTCCGTCAATCTGTACGTATGGCATGTAGGTCGCAGTCTGATTTCTTATTTCCCCTTCTAGAAAACCGGTCGATATTGTTGTGTCGTTTTCAAACAAATAAGTATGCAACCCAACGCCAAAGTTTGGATCCCAAACATACTCACCCTTTCTAGTCAACAATAACATTCTCATGTTCTGCTTAATCGCATTCGTAGTGTCTGCATTTGGATGTGAATCGATACCAGCATTATTATCACTGTTCATGTTGATTGGAAATATTATTGATAAAGACACTTAATCACCCTCAAATAGTTTTTGGAATTCATTTACACAAGGCTTACCATCTTCATCGAATGGTTTTGCGGCAACAATCCGAAGTCTCTGCAAGAAACCTACTCCACCTATGTTTAAGTAGAGGTCTGGTATCAAATTCTTTAAGAAGTTTATGTTCGATTGCCTATTTCTTGATGATGGTCCAGATTTGGTATCGTCTTGAGAATTATATACAGAACGAAATTGTTTTCGCAATAATCGCTTTGTATCATTGAATATTCTTCTCTTCCAACCTTGGGACACAAATAATTGTCGATCTTCTTCAACTTCTATTTTGCCGATTGATTCAATAAAATTTTCATATGAATAAATTCCAAACAAGGAAGTAAAGCTTTTTGTCTTAAATATAGTCTCAAATAGTGTGATGAAGCTTTCCTCTTCAGATAGTCTATCGACATAACACTTAATATCTTCTCCCATATTTGGATCTTCCAAATCTAGATCTTTAATTTCAACATCCATAATATCAAGTTCATATGAAGAAATGGGAATGTGCTGCAAGGCAACGCTGGTTTCTCCAGACATTATCGATTGTGGTAGACGTTCAATTATCGAGTTGAGGCTTGGTGAGAGACCAACTGCACTAGGTAGGCACATCACCAGTCTAACTCCAAACTTTACACCGATGGAGCCTTGGAGTTTATTTCCTAGGATCACAAAGGCGTTTCCAAAATGGTCTGATAACTTAGAGTTCTCGTCATAAATTGCCCTATCTGTTATCATCGACTGGAATTCTGATATTTTCATTACTTGTTCAGTTTCATCTTTATTGACTACTCTTATGTATTTCTCTAGGTACATTACACCTGTTTTTTTGATATCCTCAAGAGTTTTGGATATTGTTCCCAAAGGACTCTCAAGATTTTCAGATGCGCAATTTAAAATGTCGCCATAGTCAGGCTTGCTTCCGCCCGCGATAACCTCTTGTTCTACAGTGGTAAAGCCGGATTTGATACCTGATTGGTCTAATATTCCTTCAGTTGACAACATGAACTTTTTGATATCAAAAACGTGTGGTCGTGGTCTCAGATTGAGGTTTAGCTTCTTGGATAGGACGGTAGTCTCCTTTTGTACCAAAGCGGCTAGCAATACCTCTGCGGCATCCTGTGTGTTATAGATTACCGATACCTTTCGTGCGAGGTTGATCTTGTAGCCATTTAAAGTTTTAAAGTTTAGTGAATCGCCTTGGGTGATTGATTCCCACTTATTTCCATATGCGAGAATTCGAGAACCATCATACAATTGACTTCTGACTCCATCAGGAAGCGGCAATCCAGCTAGGAGATCTAATAAGCGTAGTTTCTCATAATTATTCTGCGCTTTGTTTATGATTTTGGAAGCCTCCTTCATTTCTTCGGTCTCAACCATAAGTCCATCAATTATTTGTCTTTGGACAACTTGAACTGCTTGCTCTAAAAACAAGAGATAATATGCGAGTCGTGAAATATTTGAGAGGAAACCAGCTTCAGACATTTCTCGCTGCATTGCATCTGATATAGATTTCGTAATCAAAGAATCTACATTTAAATCTGAAAACTGTATTGAGCCAAAGACAGGGAAGGCTCTAATCATAAACTCTGTGGCGTAAGTTCGGATTGTTGAGATTACGATACCTTCGATAAGTCCATGATTTGCCGGCATAATTTGTCTGTCGTATGGAACTTCCAGCCGGCACTCTAAAGGTTCACTTAGTCTCTCATCTATCGGAAGATTTGATTCAACTTTCTTTGCTCGACTGGAGATCTCAGTCATGTTTAGGAATCCATTGTCCTTATCTTCACAAGCTTCCAATTGTGGAACGAAAGTCTTAATTGTTCCAAGCCATCCATTATAAGTCGCAGGTTCAATATATATCTTTGGGGCCTTGAATCTACCACCGTGGATTACTGGGTTCAAGAAATATACTCTTGGATTTTCTGTTGCTGATTTACCAAGTACTGAATCTTCCTCGTCATGAGTATATTCCCACGTACTTTGATCATTTGGGTCTGCTGTGGGATCGACATAAAGTAGGTCTTCGAACTCAATCGCTTGTTGTTGATCATATCCAAAATTAAATCCAACAGGAGTTGTGCCCGTTGGGGTCTCAATAATAGCATCTCGGATAGTTCTCAAAACTTTAGTGTTCAAATTATCAAACAAAGCAATCATCTTAGAAGTAGTAGGTGTCTTGTTGGAGCCTGACTTTTGCTTCAAAAGATCTGAAAATAACTTAACTTCATTTGGCACGACCTCATAATTTACGAGGCCCAACGCTTTCGGATTAAAGGATTGGTTCCTCTTCGCACTTAAGATAACTTCTGTATCTTCGGATATCTTGGCACCAAAAATCTTTGTGATATTGGTCTCCCTAATGAAGGCTCTCTGGGTTGACTTTTTATTATGTTTAAGTTTGTAGGATAAAGTCGATTCGAAGTCTGGATCATCTGAGTCTTGGAATCTCATTCTTAGTTGTGGCTCATCCTTGTTGGTCTTATAGTTGAGAGACAGTTCTCTTAGTTGGTTCAACATCTGAAGACCCACAGTTTCTGGTAGCATTCCTCGTTCGTCACCCTTATCCATAATCTTGTCCTTAATGAAGCCAGCATCTTCTTTTCTCTTGCCCCATTGTTCTTCAGAGTCGACATAGTTAGCGAACAAAAAGGTACGATCACCAATGTTTACTCGCCTATTGTGCTGTTGCAGGTGATTACCTTGAGTGTCGATCAAGATGTTTCCAATCAAAGAGCGCCTTTCTCCAATTAAATCCTGAAGAAATGCGGACTCAATCCTTTTGAAATAGCCACTGAGCAAGCTTTGCTTATCTTTCGCTAATGATTCATCTTCCATAATGATAGCAGAAGGATCATTTGCACAAGCAGGGTCCGCTTGTTTCAAAATGGCGTCTAGCGCTTCCCCTAGTAGCCCTTCAGGGCCTTTTTGAAGGATATCAGCTAAAGAGCCAAGGTTATCAAGTGCGCGATCATTAGCCTTATTTATGAGCTCGTCAGCAGTCTCTTCGTCAAGGCCATTATCTAGATAGATGCTCTTCCTATTGGAATTCCAAAGGTCAAGTTCATCTTGAGTGAGACAGATCGCGTCATATATCGGAGCTTCCAAATCTTCGTCGGATTGATTCTTGAGAAAGTCTTTTAATTCTGGTGGTATATATTTGCCCATTGAACCAAAAGCATCCTTGACATCATCTGCATCGCCAAGCAAGTCAGATAGTTCTGGACATCTTGAGTTTACCAGTAATGCGAACTTAGAAGCTGTCTGGTCATCCATGTTGCTTGGAGTATTTGTTAATAAATCAATAATTTCTCTTTTGGACATTGTACCATTGATAGCCTTGAACAGACAATCATAGGCGGAGTCAGGGGCCGCTCCTTTACCTAGGGCATTGCCGAAGGCGTTTTTTTGAACATTTTTCAATTCATCATCATTTGCGGTTGGACAAAACGCATCAGCAAAAGCTTCATCTAATCCTGCTGAAGAGCCACCAGTTAATGTTCCGATGGCTGCTTGGCTAATCGCATTTAGCGACTTACACAGAGCACCATCAATAGTCTCAAATAATTTCATGATTAGCATCGTGATGACTTTCGTGATTACAGTTTCGGCCTTAGTGATAAATGCATTTCTAAGTTTTGTAAGAAAAAATGCCCTATCAAAACTTAATGGAACCTTGATTTTCTTAAGTTTTGATGGAAATGCAAGACCGACATGCCGCGTTGGGCCACATACATCCAAAGATAATGAACCTAGAAAGCTTTTAATTGGAGGATTGAATAGGCCTTGAGTTGAACATTTGAATATCTGGTCTAAAGTATTGAACACTAAAGTTCCGCCCGGAACTTGCGATAGATAATCTCCGATTTCATCAATATTCATTACATCGAAAACATACTCTATGTAGGCTTCGACGACTGCTTCTTGAACATTGGCCAAGGGCTTACCAAAAGTCCCTTGTGCCTTCTTCTGCTCTTCTAATTGTACAGTCTTTTCTTCATCCGTCATTTCTTTGAAATCTTTCAATTCATCAGGCGCTGAGGATACTGTATTTTCAATTTGTTGTTTTAATTCGTTAATAGAAATTAACATAGCAGCAGGATCAAGGATACCATTGAGTCTGGCTTGTGCTGACGCTAAGGATATGGACTCTTCCCTAAAGACTCTTTTCGCTCCTTCTAGAATTTCCGGTGCAATGACGTCTTGTATGTTTTGAATTTCCAGCAGATCCACATTTTTTTTGGCTTTATCGTATTCTATTTGAATATCTTCCAAGTCAAGTACGGCGGTTACCTTGGCGTCGATAGAGTTATCATAATCTCTTTGCAGTTCTTCAATTCTAGTCTCAAGCCTCTCTATTTCTGATTGTCTGCTTTGATTTGCTGCTTCTATGGCGGGGTTTTGAGTTGAGAGATAACCTTTGTAAGCATTCTGATTTGCTGCTCCACTATCGTAATTGTCTTCCCACGGCAGTGCGATGTTTCCAAATTCTGCTTCAAGCTTTTTCCGAAGCTCTGCTTGCTTGGCTGGTGGGAGTCCTCCAATGAAGAATCCGAAAACATCCAAGTCCATAGCTTGCATAGCAGCTTTGAACATCTTGTCAAAGGCTCGTTCCTTTGTTACTCCGGAGAATATACATCGAATAGCATTTACTGTAATAGCGTTTAGATTGCAAATTGATAATCTAGCTAGCATTCCTTTGGTTTCATCTTCGTTGCCGTCTTTTTGTTTTAATTTTTTAAACGAAGGTTTGCCGGTTCTTTCGTACTCTTCCCAATCGACCAAAGAGGACAGCAAGGTATCGCTCTTGCTAATTTCTTCCATTGCGATTTTGTATGCTTTTTTTGTATATGGGTGGCTCTTTGCGTTGCGCCTAGCTTTTGTTGCGGCTGATTTTCTATCTTTTCGAAATTGTCTTCTAGCATCTTTTTTGTAAGTTTTTGGTAGATTCTCAATCTGGTCGTAAATCTCTATAAGTCTAGAGTCTATGTTCTCTACTTCTTTGCTTAGGTCTTTATATTTTCTTTTGGCTTCTCTCAATTCTTTGTTTGTAGATATTCCAGACTCAATGTTTGCTTCGATAACATCAAGCTCAGCAGACAAGCCATCTAGTTTTGAAGACTTCGTTTGCCTTTCTTGTCGCATAATGTCTACTCTTTCACTTAACTCTTGGTTCTTTGCTGGTAAATAATCTTCTTCAAGGTCTACTTTTTCTTGCTGATCTTTCGTTGTTTTTCGAGCAGCGTGACCTTCACCGTATCCAAGATCCTTCTCGAACTCTTTAACTTCTGGTTGATTCTCTGTAGAATACAACTCTTCGCAGGATGCTGCTGAGGAATATTGGAACGACATGGCCTCCATGAAAGACAATGCTTCATTAAGAATATAGTCTCGTAGTTCTCCGCCAAACTCTCTAACATTCTCTTCGACACATTTCCCAAGAGAATCACCGACAGCTTGCATGTTTAGGTTTCCATAGTCAACCGCTATAAGTGGATAAGTATATTTCACAAGGAAATCAAGCCAAGGTGTGGTTTCTCGTGCCTGTAGAGTCATATCTATACTACCTATCTTCGCAATATAATTCAGCAATGTTGAACGCTTATCATATTTCTTTTTAAATTTCTTAATTCCCTTTCGGAGCTTTTGTTCGTCACAACCTTCTTTCCATGCATACACTGCTTTGATTATATATGGGTTACCGTTCGGACCTGTTTTAAAATCTATGCGGATATTGTCTGCATTTAACTTAGTGAGGCTGGGTATGTTAGATCTGATATTTATATCATTTTTGCTAGCTAATTGTTTAAGGTCTGAGTAGAATTGGTCTACTTTTGAAGACATTCTGGTGGCATAATAGTCTTTGCCACTTTCCTTGAACTTTAAGAAACCGTTTTGGGCTTGATAGAAGTTCGACTGGTATTTACCAAAAGTCTGTAGTGATACACTAAGTCTCTTTATTTGCCCGAATAGATTTTTAACTTTGAGCGGGGCAGAGTTTTGGGTGTCCATTGCTTCCTCCTCCAACTCTTCTTTTGAAGGTAGGGTCGGAACCTGATCTACAATAAAAGCTGGGATTCCAATGTGTACCTTTAATATATTTTCTATCGGGTCGATATAGAAGTCATTCACTTGTGCATAGAGTTCTAAAGCGAAGGGGTTTTGAATCTGAGGAGATGAGCCGTTCTTAGTGATTGCTTGTTGGAAGTCAAATGGTTCAGAAGGATCAGTCTTTGTAATTGATGCTATTGGGAAATCTTCGCATCTTACGCGATCTCTGTCTATTTGTTGTTCCGACAGTTTGATGAAAGCTCCCTCAAAGGAGTCAAATTGAGAGATGATCTCTTGAGGTGTCCCGAGCTCTTCGAGTCCTGCAAAGGTCGCACAGATGATTTGATCCGCTACAAGCTTGCCATACTCTTCTAAGATGAGTACGATTGCGGGGTGAACGAAGCTTCGAAGCAGGAGATCTCGCGAAGCGAAAGACTTAATTTGTGCATTTCTAAATTCTCTTGCGGTAAATGAATCGCCAAATTTATTTACCGTGATAGTAACTTGGTACTCGCACTGTTTCTCATTGAGATATGGTTCTGCCATCTCAACGAATTCCCAATCTGGTTCGATATAACTTTGATTAGGTACACATGGTGCGCAAAACTTCTTAAGTGGTGGTGGCTCTAAGGACGGGTCACATACTTCTTTCTGTAAAATTTTAAAATTAGTCTCGGACATCTCATTCTCCTAAGTAAACTGTTGAGCTTAGTATCTTATTATCAATCGACCCTTCCAGTCCAATCTCGGGCATTCCAAAAAAAGAATAACCACTGACGATCTTGTTATATTGTTCCTGTACTGTCGTTGTAATGCTATTTATTGTCTTGGGAACTTCTTCTAAAAACGCTGGTACTGCTTGTATGACATCTGGAAAAGTCACAATTGCTCCAACCCCCGCTCCAGTGTGTTGATGCGTGGCCATTGCCAACTTGTATTGCAGAAGAGCGATTTCAAGATTTAGAACCTTTGCATTCGTTTTGTTCCTTTCGTCTTCAATCAACTTCAAGTACTTTACTAGATTGTTTCCTAATACAGCTGGGTGGTGTATTTCTGAGGAAGTTGCTCCAATTTCAATAACTGGTTTGGCTGGTTCATTACCCGTCACAACTCGTTCGCCATTATCATATTTTGATGCCCCAGCAAGTATTCTGACTCTTTCTCGGCCGATGATTAAAGTGTGGTCAGATTTTAACCCGATACCAGACTTGAACTTTGAAGAAGCGTAGACACCTGCTGTATCGGATTTTGCTGTTGCGAAGTATGCATTGACATCTCCACGTTCCGTAAGATATAGTCTTGCTCCATCTTCGGCAAAGTTAGCTCGTGACTGAGTCTTACCTGTTTTAATTTCTTTTGCGCAAGATAAAGATCCTGCAACAATATCAATTGCTTCGCACTTGGTTGCGCCTGCGCCGCCTAGACCTGTGGCTCTATGGCCATGATTATCTCTTGTGAGAACAATTCTGGCTCCAGTGTGATCGCCGTTCTCTGATGGTTTTCTAGAAATGACTCTCTCGCAAGAGCCAACAGGCGCATACACTGGTAGAAATTCTTTGTTGTCTGTCAAGAAAATTCCAACGCAGTCTTCCAATTGATGCTCAAGTATCTCTTCGACTTCTTCTTCTATGTTGCATCGATTTTCGTGAGAGATCGCATTATATGCAGCTTTGTTCGTGTAGGGTATATTTTTCATTGTTATTCCGTGAATCCATTTTCGATATTCAAAGCTCTCACTTCCTTTAAGACCATTCTCACTTCTTCCGAAGTGTGACTTGCTCTGTTTCCGGAGGACTTATATGCAGAATCACCATTGGGCAATGGTATTGATGCCCATTCGTGTGCGAAGTCCGTCTGAGCCTGATCCAAAGTTACTGTTTTGGAGCCCTTGAGGTATCTCCTCAATTTGGGCCTCTTTCTACCATAGATTAAGGATAGTCCCAACTTATCTTGATTGGCTGGGGTGAAAATACTGGTTTCACTTAATCCAGAGTCCATTATTGCAATAGGCATTGTTTTTGGAATTATTTGATATGCGCCGACTGCGAATAATGTTCGTGTGTTATTTGGTGGATTAAAAGTGTGATTATACAATCTTGCACTTTTTGATTCGTTCCAGCCTTGAAGTTTTTTTATTTCTCCAATTGTTAATGTGGACAATAGTTTCTGATCTGCTCTATCTTTTTTCTTAGTGACCAGTCCCTCTGCGACATATGATGTTCCGCCTATGGAATTAACAAACCATGTTGGATAGTCGCTTCCCTTCTTCCTAGTTCCGTTATTAGAGGCATTATAAGACCCTTCACCTTTTGAGATAAAGTCAAGAATTTTTCTTTGTGTCGCGTCGACGATTGGAACTGGGCCTGTGGTGTTGTCTGAGGTTTCATAGGGATCCAACTCTTCAGGTGCATCTGGGTCTGATTCTCCCAAATCTGCGTTAGAATAATCTGCAACTGTTGCTACTGGAGATTCTCCACTTGTGTGTGCCGACAGTGCAGGACCATCGCCCTCTGGGATTTTAAATTTGTTAGGGTTGCCCGATCTCTCAAAGCTTATCAGAGAAACCATACCTGCACCTGTCTGGGTTGCTAACCATATATCTCCAGTCTGAGGTACTTTGTCATCTTTAGACTTCTTCAGTATAGCTTGGAAGTGTAAGTTACGCAACCTTTCGTACTCGTCAATGTTTCTTGCACTTTCGGGGCTAACTAGAAAGTCATGATGACCAGCAGTTGATCTAGCCTTGTAGAAGTTATAATTCGCAACGTTTGGAGATAAGTCTGCAGAATCAGTTGGATCTGTTGTTTTAGTCTCAGGATTCTTCGAACAATAAACAATTACCTCGAATGTCTTGGCCAAGTCTTCAGAGAAGAGCTTAGCGGTTATACTTTCATTGAAGGCTTCGAGGCGGTCAAAGATGTTTTGTATTGACCGTGGGACATACTTTTTTAAAGCCATTACTTATCCTCCGAGTCCTGAATTTGATCAAAAATTTGATCATAATCCTTATCGGTCAACTCCTCGGTTTTCTCATTCTTTGACAAAAGACCACAAAGCTTCACCAGTTGTTCGTTTGAGCGCTGTAGGGTTTCCATATATTTCGCAAGAGTTTGACCTATGTCTCTGTGTCGGGACTGGTCTTGTGATAAATAGCGCATAGCATCATCAAGGAGTTCGCGAGTTGTTTCTCGGTCCTCCCTAATGTTCTCTATGGCTTCATCAATAAATTTTTTACTGCTCATGGTAATAATTAGTTCCAGATTAAATTTCGCCGTTATCCCAATCCTTTCTAAAGTCTCTATATCGAGACCGCATTTTATTAAGTTGGACAACAATTTGCTTTGTATTCATTCCAGTGAGTTCTCGGAGGTAAAGATAAATGGCCTTCTTGTTAAAGATCTCAATCTCCTCAGCAGAATCGAACAAGACTAATACAGCCTCGTAAACTTTCTTTTCTGATTCTTTCTGGAAGTCTACTTTCCAAGAAGCCATTTCGTGCTTCAGATTCGTTAGCATTTCTCGGCGGATTTTAAGGTCTTGGTAGGAATGCCCTTTGTCTGCGAGGTCTCTCTCGAGATCATAGTCTACTGACTCAAAGGATACTTCTCGCGAAAGGCGTTTCTTGTTCTTCTTTACCTTGTGAATAAACCAATTCTTTGTGACAACAGAAAAGTATGAAAAAGCCTTGTGTCCCTTATTGGGATCAAACTTCGCAAGGATGGTTACAAGCCAACCCTTACACTCTTCGCGTAAGTCGTCGATATCTGGTAATGTTGTGAAGCGATAAGTAAATACAATCTTATCAACCATTTGAGAAAATGCAGGTTGAATCAAAGAATTATATAATTCTTCCTTCTTCCTAAATTCCTCAGTTGAGCAATATTTAACTATCGCGTCTTCGTGTACCTGCGTAAAGTACATGTTTTTCTTTTTCGGGGCTCTCTTGCGGGTCATTTTGATCTTCCTGTTGTTCTTCGTATTCTATTGGTTCTGATAGCGATGCTATATTCCCATATTGGTCTTCTAGAATGATAGATAAAGACCCAGCGTGATCCATTAAGGACTTCAGCGTCTCATCTCCATAAAAAGAATCTAAACTATAAACAGCTTTGATGTGATCTCTGAAGCTACTTATTAGCTCAATCAAATCTTCGGAATTGTCTGCCACCGTTGTTAACTCGTATGATTGCTCTCTTACAAGCCATCCAAGAACATAATTCAACGTTGCAGATACTACCAGTGCTATACCAAGCCATACTTCAATCGTCATCCGGCAACTCCACTCTTATCTTTCGTTCTTCCTTTAGAAGGGCTCTATTCTCTTCTATAGCGCGTTTTACCTCGTCTCCTACCTTACCACCCTTTGAAGTGGTTGGGCGGGCTACATGAGGCATTTGAGGCACTTTGTGAATATTGCTCGATGTACAAAATCCACATGTAAAGTGCTCGTCATTCATCCCATGAACAACATCAAATGCCTCCAAGCAGTCAGAACACTTGTAAGTGTATCTAGGCATCCTTGTTAACCTTTACAGAGTTTTTAACTTCAACTGTTGGTGGGTTCATTACAACCAATTGTCCTGAGTCATCAACTTGAACTTGAAAATCTCGCAGAACGGGGACGATGTCCGTTTGTTCCATGAGTGATTTTTGTAACGCCATCATGATTGCTCCGACGGCTTGATTTGATAATTTGTGATCCATAATAATCTCCTATAGATTTATAATACTATTATATCACCCTTTTGATGGGTTGTCAAGTCTTTTTTAAATTATTTTGAGAAAAACATCGAGAAAGTCCCTCTTCGATTGAAACGAGTGATCTAAAGCCGATGTCTTGTTGGGTTTCATTGATGGTTGCAAGGGTGTGTTTGACATCTCCTTTTCGAGTTGGAGCGTTCCTCCATTCAACATCGTATCTAGAATCAATAAAGTCTCTTATGTGGTTCATCGAGACTGATGTTCCCGACCCGATGTTATATGTTTTGCCTCCGAGCCACTTCGGGCAGTGCATCGCACAAATGTTTGCGAGAACAATATCGTCGACATGAATAAGGTCTCGAGTTTGTTCTCCATCACCATCGATGCGTAAAGGTCTGTCTTGTCGTATCATTTCCATCCAAGCACAAATAGCAGTCGAATAGGATCCGCCGAAATCTTGATCTTCTGAATAGGCATTGAAGTATCGAAGACATACTGTATCAATTCCATAGAGTTGCGAGAATAGCTTACACTCCATTTCTGAGATTAACTTATGCAATCCATAGGGTGACTTAGGAACGCCGTCTCCATCTCCATTGACGGCGCTTGAAGAGCTAAAGATTACACGAGACACGCCATGGTCCTTGGACCATTCTAAAAGTGTTGAAGTGACAAGAACGTTTTGCTTCATTGTGTATGATGGGTGGTGAACGGAAAATTCGACCCTTGGTTGAGCTGCGAGATGGAAGACGTAGTCAAAGTCTTCGTTTGGCAAGCAATGAAGAACATCTTCTCCATCCTTGATATCGATGCCTCTAACGTTATGTCCGAGGCGGTGCAATTCGGAAAATAAATGACTTCCGATGTAGCCTCTATGGCCGGTTACTAAAATCTTCACTTAAAACTCTCCAAGTCACTTTCATACATCATTTTGACTAATTCATCAAAACTAGTCTCTGGTATCCAGTTCAATTCCTCCTTGGCTTTGGTTGGGTCTCCAAGTAAGAGTGGGACCTCATGAGGTCTGAATAGTCTCTTATCAATCTCAACATGATCTTCTATTTTCAAGCCAGCTATCTTAAACGTTGCTTCAAGGAACTGTTGGACCGAATATGTCTCACCGGTTGCTATAACATAATCGTTTGGGGTGTCTTGCTGGAGCATGAGCCACATTGCTTTAACATAATCTCCGGCAAACCCCCAGTCTCTCTTTGCCTCTAGATTACCAAGATACAACTTATCTTGCAGTCCTAGTTTAATTCTTGCTGCTGCTCTTGTGATCTTTCTTGTGACAAAAGTTTCTCCTCGGCGTGGAGATTCATGATTAAATAAGATACCACTAGAAATATGCATACCGTAAGACTCTCGATAGTTTCTACATATATTATGTGCAAATACTTTGGCGCATGCGTATGGTGAGGCAGGCATCAATCTAGTTGTCTCTCTCTGAGGATTTTCCGGATTATCTCCAAACATTTCAGAGGAAGATGCTTGATAGAACTTAGCTTGTGGGCATACATTTCGCATTGCTTCAAGTAACCTGAGTGTACCCATCCCTACAAAGTCTGCTGTTTCTTGAGGTGTATCAAATGATACTCGCACATGAGATTGTGCAGCCAAGTTGTATATCTCATCTGGGTTGTGAGTCATCATGAGACGGTGAAGATTACCAGAATCATTCATGTTTCCATATTCTAATATAAAGTTTGGATTTTCGAACATATGATCAATTCTAGATGTGGAGATAATTGATGTTCTCCTCTTTATTCCTACAACTTTATAACCTTTCTCCATGAGCAGTTCCACTAAATACGAACCGTCTTGGCCTGTTACTCCTGTTATTAACGCTACTTTCATTTTATACCTCTTACATTTGGATAATTGTCTATAAACCACTTGCATGTTTTCTTAAGACCATCTTCAACATTAGTATAGCAGAAATTTGGAAACATGTCAAGAAATTTTTTGTTTGAGCTTGGTTTCTTTAATTGGCCTGCGGGCATTTTAGTATCCCAAATGACTTCACCTTCGAAGCCAAATTGCTCTGATATTGTATTTGCAACTTGTTTAATGGATCTTTGATCAATGTGTCCAATGTTTACTGGTTGCTCTTCATCGTAGTGCTCCAAGAGAAACAAAAGGGCTCGAGCTATATCGCTTGAGAGTGTAAATTCTCTGAGAGGACTACCATCACCCCACAGGACAACGTCGCTGCAGTTGCATCGAGCTTCATGAAATTTTCTTATCATAGATGGTATTACGTGACCATTCTCTAGATTATAGTTATCATTTCTCCCATAAACATTATTGGGGACAGCCGTTATATATTTCAAACCGTGTTGCTTCCTAATTGCCCTAGAGTGCACTTCTAGCATTCTTTTGGCGTATGCGTATCCAAAATTGCTGCCGTGAGGTTCTCCGTTGTGAATCTGGTCTTCGGTCAATGGGTAAGTTGGGTCATTTGGATATATACATGTTGAAAGAAGAGATAGAACTTTTGTGATTTGTCGGTCCTTGGCTGATTCTAAAACGTTAGTATTTATTGCAATGTTATCATAAAAAAAGTCAGCAATATAATCTGTATTCGCTTTGATTCCACCGACACGAGCAGCTAAATGTATTATAGCATCTGGTTGGATCTCATTCAACATTTGATCAACAGACTTTTTATTCCTAAGGTCACAGTGTTGTGAGCCGACCAATACTAATTCATGTGGTGTTTCGAGTGGGGCAAAAGCAGATCCGATCATGCCCGTTCCGCCTGTTATTAAAATCTTCACTTATTGATACCCCTAAAACAATCAGTCATTATCTGCTTTTCTCTAAGTGTTAAATCAGGATTATTAGGGATGTAAATTCCTAGATTGTGCACAATATCGGCATTTTTTAAATTACATTCTCCATACCTATCTATCCAAAATGGTTGCTTTCCTATCGAGCCACAAATCAAAGGTCTGTGTTCAACTTGTGCTGTCGTTAATCTTCTCTTGACTTCTGCAATGTCTTCTGTTATCACGGGGAAAGCCATGTTTGAAACAAAGGAGTATTTTTCCAAATCAAGATTCCATCCTGAGGATATATGTTTGTTAAAAAAATTAAAGTTATCATGGCGCGCCTCATTCATTTGCGATAACCTTTCTATTTGCTGAAGACCTAGGAAAGCCTGAAGGTCTGATGCTCTAAGATTGAAGCCGGGGTAATAAAAAGTATATAGAGCCTTGAAGTCATCAACTTTGTTTTTCTGCCTCAATAGGTTTTGACTTTCGGGGTCCAAGTCTCTATCCCACCCGTGACAACGGATTGACCTTAAGATTGTTGCAACATCTTTTAGGTTCGTTGAAACCATGCCGCCTTCAATTGTTGACATATGGTGGCCATAATAAAAAGAAAATGTACTTATGTGGCCAAAGTTACCAGTCATCTTATCCATGTAGATTGTTCCAATGGATTCACAGGAATCTTCTATTATATAGATTCCATTGTTGTTGCAAATATCGATTATTTCTTCATAGTCATTTGCAAAACCAAGTACATTGCACGTAACAATTAGGCCCGGGTTGTGTTCTCCAACTAGTTGTTTCAAGTGATCTAAATCTAATCCAAAATTGGTTAAATTACAATCACACAATATAGGCTCAAAACCAAGTTGTATTGCAGGAGATACAGTGGTAGACCACGAGACTGCTGGGACAATTACCTTCTTGTTTTTCAACCTACCAGATAACAACATTGCATAGAAAGCAGCCAAGTTTGCCGATGACCCAGATGTTACGAAGAGATTATAATCAGTGCCCAAATACTCGCCCCATTTTTGCTCAAACATATCCGTATGTATACCCTTTGTTAGTCTTGGATATGATTTTAACCAAGAACAAAGGTTGTCTATTTCTTCATTTGAAATCGTGTCTTTAACTAACCTAATCATTTCATCTCCATTGTTGTATCTAAAATTAACCTATTATAATCATAATCCTTACATGTGGTGGCGGACCAATTCTCCACTCGAGTATTTTTGATTGAAGATTGGGTCGATTGGGATATATATTCCTCATAATCTAAACTTGCGTGGTGATACAAGTCCCTGATGAAATCCCCGACATGAGTTAATCGACCTGTTCCTATAACTTTGCTTTCTGAAGTATTTTCCAACTGTTTTGATACATATCTGGTATGCATTAGGTCTCGGCGGAAATCAACATTGCCAAGTTCTATCTTTCTCTTATTCACTATACTATCATATACCTTACCAAATAAAAAATATTTACTCCTAAATCTAGAGTTAAAATTGAATGGATAGATAATCATTATATTTTCTCTAGTCGCTAGCTCTTGTGTTATTTTAAATTTTGAATCAGTATAGTAGTTCTGCTTGAAGTTGAAATTAACATTCAAATCAATGGGGCCAGAGCATAAATTCCATAACTCAGTAGTTGATAAGAAGATTATTGTTTCTGCTTTTATTTTGTTAATAACCATTTTGGTTTTGTAAAAATTAACATCATAGAACAAGTGTTTAAACTCAGCCATTTTACTCAAGGAAGTGCGTTGCTCAGCAAAGCATATATATACCTTGTTCCAATTCTCCAGAAAGATCTTGTTATCAATATTGCGAGAAGAGGACTTAATAATATTTGAATCAAAATATTGTGCTATCTGAGAGGTGGATCCGATTATTAAATCTCTTTTAGTTTTTGAGCCCATAAGTTCATTATCCTTTGTTTTCTTTCTGTTAATCCAGATTGTATGGTAAATTCGCTTTTGGTTATCATCTCTTCCAAATGATCGAATGATGAAAACAAATTTATACCTGGAAACCACTCTTGGTCATACCAGTCACACTTGGGAATCCAATGATCTAGAGAATCTTTGTGAGTCCAGTTTGCAATATCCAATAAGCCATTGTCTGTAAATTGTTTTCTTTGGATAGGATTATGGGAACCTATTTGTTGCCACGACATCTCATTCAAAATACCTCTAGGATTTAACTTTCTCAGTGACTTCAGAAGCTCTTGATCGGGGAAAAACAATGGTACTCCGGCAGAGTACTGTTCAAAACACGACATTATGGTATTATGATATGGTATGTGAACAATCCCCTTGAAAGAATATATTTCAGGCCAAGACATACCAGAGAACCCAGATGTTATTTTTAGGTTGTTTATTTCTTTAATTCGAAACCGATTTTGATAAGGATAAATGAAAGAGTCTTTTGTACCAGTATATTTTGCATTAGTATAGTCGCACAAACTTGGTATCAAATCCCAATCAGTGTTTGTCAATATGGAATTGTATTCTTGATCAACTCTATTGTTGGCAATGGGAATTATTTTCCCTTCTCTTATGCGAGTCTCCATGAAAGAATAAAATTGTGAAGACTTCTCAGTATCTCCTGCGAATGGAGTGTCGGACCTTATTGGAGCCAAAATTATTATAGGCTTATCAAAAAAATCATAGATCATTGAGAACGAAGAAGGATAGAAACATACAAAAGCATCGTACTTCGAAAGATGGTCAGCATACTGTTTTGCAAAAGAAAAGGCCAAGTCTTCATCTAGAGTTTTCCATGTGTGAGCATTAATAAACTTTGGATGTTTCTTTTTCCAACCTAAAAGATGGGAATGTCCAGATATAGACCAAACATCCAGTGTGTGACCTAAATCTTCGACGATGCACTTTAAATCATTTATGCCTATATGACAATCTAAGGAAAAAAGTTTCACTAATTTATCTCTGTGGCTTTTTTAATTATTACTATCTTAGAGTAGAAATGAACCCATTCTATTTTTGGAGAATGCTTTACGTGATACAATAGAGACGGGTCATAGTCCTCGCCAACATCCAAGTCTTTAATGAGATTGTTGAAAAAATGATTCATTTTCTCTCTAGGGTTTTCTAATTTTTTAAATTCTTCGTTATATTGCATACCAATCCAGTGAGGAAGGTGAGATTGTAAGGACTGTTCGAGATAGGAGCAACCCAAATCTTCAATAATATAAATTCCACCGGGTTTCAAGGTTTTAAATAAATGTTCAAATGAAAAAATTGTCATGTCGTTTACGTGAGAGCCATCGTCTATAATTGCATCCAATACACCGCCGCAATCATCCAATATTGAATCCAAAATACCAGGGTCAGTTTGAGATCCGATAAAGATTTTAATATTATCTTTCTCCAGCGATTTACACCTAGGATCTATATCTAAGCCGTAGATTTTTGAGTCACGATGGAAATACTTTGACCACATACGATGAGATTGACCATTCTTAACTCCAATTTCTAGAAAATTAATCTTATCATCAACCAAAGGCTTTAAATAAAAATCGTAGATGTGTAAGTACGACATACCATTGCAAGTATGGCTGGCGCTAGCCTTATCTGTTCCTGTTGTCTTTCCTATTTCATATAATAAACTTTCTTTTTTATCAATCATTATTTTATCCTATTTAAATTATTCTATCTGCTTCTGGGAGACAAATCGAATCGTCTGCGTTAAACGGTTTGCCTACAAAATCTTTTCTCACTCTAACTGTCGGAAACTGTAAAGGTATGCAACCTTGATAACCCACTAGGTCCGCTCGAGCGGAGAAGAATTCATCATGAACGATCACATTTCCCTTTATTGAATCTGAAATGCTAGCAAAAAATGAATAATCAGTTCCATAGCAATCTGTTTGATCAAAACTATTCATCATTTCTTTTATATTAGCCAAAGTGTTGCGTTTAGCGCCCCACATACCGCCAAGTACTGGATATCCGTGCCAAGGGTGGTCTCTCATGATGTGGAAGCCGTAGTCTACACTCAGCCACTCATCCACCGCAGCTTTCTCTCTATGGTTTAATCTCGAGTCAGTATCACGAGAAATCATAGCTTCCACATTTTCTTCTCCGGCAGGTTCGAAACGCCAGAACATTGAAGTCCAGTCACCAGGTTTTTTCATGAACACGACGTCAACATTATCCATGTCTTCAAGTTGGAATATAATTGGATTTGGTACGTCACTAGCACAATAGAATCTGCAGATCCAGCCGGGATAGATTTCCTTGGCTAGTTCTGCATTCTTGATCGCGCCAACAGTGTATTTTGGATCACTACCCCAAAGACTAAATGATATTATCTTCACTTAGTCTCCGACATTTTCTTGACATAAGTTTGAAAGATTTCTTTTTCTTCTTCTCTTTTCCAACTTTCGTTTGCCTTGGACGTTGATATACCTTCAGGATTGAAATAATAAACACCCATTGCATCTCTGGTCTTCTTAAATTTTGAGCCGCCAAATGAACATCGCAACCAGAACTCCCAATCAGAAGCGGAGCGATAATCTTCCCTGAAGAAGCCAAATGTATCATGAATACTCTTTCGCCACATTGGATTGTTGTGGGGCAAGTTTCCTCTAAGCATTGCTTCTTTCGAAAACTGCTCGAAGTTATATCTTGAAGCATCTTCCTTGACGTCTTCCCATCTCACATTTGCTTCATTAACAACGAAACTATCCGTATAGACAAGATCGACATCATCATTCGCCACTATCAACTTTGCTTGCTTCTCCAAGCACTCAATGGATCTACGATCGTCGCAATTAACATTGGTGATGAATTCACCAGTCGATAGTTCGATTGCTTTATTCCAAACAGCATAGATTCCCGGATCTTCAGAAAGTCTTTGATACACAATATTGTTTGGGTACTTCTCAATGTATTTGGCGATTGCTTCTTCTTCATAGTCTTGACCTTCAGGGTTAGCATTTAGAATGACCCATTCGCACTTCTCTTGAAAAATACTTTGTCTTGTAACATCTTCCAAGAGTTGATCTATGTGCTCTTCGGCCTTAAAGACAGAGGTGATTAGAGATATTTTAGGTATATCCTCCACTTCAACTCCGGGAGTTTCCTCTACTTCTTCAAAGATCGCATTACAAAATTGATTGTAAAGCTTTTCAGTATTGAATTTATCATTGACCAAACCTTGCAACTCAACTGCTTGAGTCTTATATTCATCCCAACGTTCGTGAACCAGTTGTAGGGCCATTTTGTATGAACCTTCTTCAGCATATGCCCAGTTCGCATTCTCTTCGATTACGCCTTTCCAAACTGCTTCTGGTTGTACAGGTCGTGTGACGTGGCTTACGGTGGCAAAATAGTTCTTATCACCATGTCTCAAAAAGTCCATTTGGCCAGACCATGGAATGGTAATGATTGGAAGAGCTGTTCGAGCGGCTTCAAATAATGGAAGCCCAAATCCTTCTCCGTGGGCAATGTTCACCAAAGCTTTTACCTTATCATGCTCATAAAGGCCTCTCATTTGCCCTTCAGAGAGATCTCCGTGAAGCAGAGACACAGAACACTTCCGATTAGGAAAACGACCCAGAAGACCCCTTAAGCGAGCTTCAGTTTGCTCCAAGTCTATACGTGACGATCCTTTAATTGATGTCTTGAGAATTAGTCCTACATCTTTATCTTGAAATTTCTCAACGAACCAAGTGATTGTGTTTTCAAAATTCTTTCGAGGTCCAAATTGTGATACAACCAAAAAGTTGAATTCATGACGAGGGTTGAATCCCAAGATCTTTTCTGGTGATTGTGCATGTGGAGTTGTTTCATGAACGACTTCAATTGGAGTTTCCATTTTGTATTCTGTTCCATCTTGCAGAACAGCAGTGGTGCCTTCATAAGTCTCCTTCGCGTGATTTGAAACAACAAGAATCTTGTCCATCTCATTTCCTTTCTCTAGCCAAGTGGGCGATACTCGGTCTGTTTCAATCCCAGCAGTGAAGCCAATATCTATTGGACACATCTTTTGAAACTCATTTGGTATCGTTACTTGAAGGGAAATGTCTGGTTGGAGATTTTTTTGTTGCAAAAGAATTTGAGTCTCAGCAATTCTAGCATCCATCCATTCTCGTTCTTCGTTGTTTTCCCAGATCCATCCAGTTTTGCCCCATGGAATGGGTTGGATGTAAATATCAAACAGATCCTCTCTAGATCGTAATGCTCTCATAGCAAAACGAGCTTGTTCTCCGTAGCCGCTTGCTGTTAAGACAGGGGCTCTTACAAAAATTTTCTTTTTCATTTGTTCTCCAAAAATTTATTAACAAGCCATGAGGAGGATTGTGGCTTGTCTTTGCCACCGATTCCCCAAAGCAATTGAATTCCTAATTTATCACACAGATCCATTTCGGGTGTGTTTTCTTTTTTACGATCTCCGCCGTTTGCGAATGCATCAGGGTTCATTTGAATGATTGCTCCACATGCTGTATCGTCCTTATCATCGAACGCGGTCACATAATCAACCGAAGTAAATTCTGTGATGATTTCGGCTCGTTCTTTCCAAGTCATAAAGACATAGCCCTTCTTTCTCATGAGCCATTCGTCAGAGTTAATCGCTACGATCACTCTACCCCATTTTGCAGCTTCTTTGAACATTCTTATGTGTCCAATATGTGGAGGGTCAAACCCTCCAGATACCATAATTGTTTTTCCCATCTATTCTCCAACAATCGCTAATTCTAACGTTGAGTATAAAAATTCTTTTCCGCCAATCATTACTTTAAAAATTGTAAACCCCTGTAGGTCTCTATCGACTTCTTCCACAACCAATGCGATGTCGTCACATGAGGTACGAACTAAGTCTCCAACTTTTAAATTATTTATTCTCCTTAGGTGGCCCATGTGGACATTATAAGTGATGTCTGCATCAGAATCTGCAATGGACATATTACAATAAGATTGTGATGCCCAAAGATTCATCGAACCATTGTCGGGTAATCTAATACTTTCACTCATGCTACTTCCTTAAACGTAATCCCAGCGTAGCCCTTTCTTGTTTCCCAAGAGCCGTGTTGTTCATGAATCTTAGACATAAGTTTCACCCACTTTTCTCCGAATTGTTCAAAGTTATAATTGTTTTCAACATGCTTCGCTCCTTTGAGGCCGAGTTCGTGACGTTCTTCGGATGAGAGAGCATACATTTTATCTAACGCTGAGTGTACTTGATCTTTGGAAATTCTATCTTCGAAGATATAAGGTACCTGCTGGGAACCAATGATGGATTTGGACATAGGATAGATTGGGAAACCAAATGGTCCATCTAATCCCATCACTTGCTCTTGTAGACCACCAGTCATGTTAACGATAATTGGTGTTGCACAAGCAAGAGATTCCAATGTTGCCAAGCCGAAACCTTCTGCATCTGCAATGTTTATCGTACAATCCGCGATTGTATATAAAGAATACATTTTGTCTAAAGGAATCTTATTCGTTGAGAAGACTACTTCTCGTTTTTCCATGTTGAGTTCTGATGCGATTTGGTTCAAGTTTTGACCATGCACATCAAACGGGTTTGTGTGCATAATTAGTTGTGCCTTATCGGACAAGTCTCGTTTGTCTAGCCATTCTTTCCACCACCAAAGTAGGGTTCCTGATTGTTTGCGCCGAGCGTTTCTGTTATTCCAGAATACAATGAACTTGCCTCTATCTTCTTCCGGAACTATTTGATTTCTCAATTCTTGCTTCTCTTCTAAGGAGCGAGGGTAAAAATATTGAGAGTCTACAGCGTGTGGGAGATATGACGAACTAGTCTCAGGTGCAACACCTTGTACACATTCGTGAGTAATTCTGGAGATTGTAGCGATGTGATCATTTGATTCATAGAATTTCTTATTGAACATCGGCAATGGTTTGTTATCCCATACGTGGTAATAGACCATTGGAAGTAGTGGGCGAATTTCATTTTCCATCTCCCATAACCATTCATAGAATCTGGGATCAGTCATAAACCATAATATATCTGGTCTTTCATTACGGATCACTGAGCGTATCATTTCTTGAGTACCATAGCCATCTACGGGAATGATTCTCCAATCCTCTTCCCACGGCTCAACAGCAGTTGGGGTATAATCTTTGTGCTTCATTGCTCCACCTAAAGATAGAACTTCAAATTTTCCACTCTTTAGTAGAGCTTCAATAACATACTTTGTTTGAGTGCCCACGCCCGAAGGTGACAACGGGTGATCGCTCAAGGTCAATACTTTAATTTTCTTAGTCATATTAGTTCCTTTCGATTTTTTGGGGCACAAAAAAAGACAACCCCATTTCTCATTACTAATAATACCATATTAGTTGGGGGTTGTCAAGTTTTTTTTATTTATTTTTTACTTTTTTTATCTTGTGCAGTACTCCGTGTGATTAAATGGACACTTTGTGCAGGAATTGCGATTCTTTACAGTTATACCTTTATTGATCAGGTTGCATGCATCTGTGAGGATTTTTGTCGCATTGGTTGTTTTCTTTGGACCGGATGTTACTCGAAAGATCTCAACGTTGTCTTTTTTAGCTGTTCGCTTAAGAAGTCCGAAATATGTCTCGACCATCTTTGGTTCAAGTTTGTGCTTCTCGCAGAAGAACTTTTTGTAAATCGTCAACTGATAAGTGGTCATTGGTTCACTTTTACGTTTCATGTCCCAACCCCACGAGCAAGACTTCCAATCAATGATGTGAAACTTGCCGTCAGGTGTTTTGATGACGAGGTCAATGAAACCTTTAAGATAACGTGTGAACTTAAGCTCCTGTATTGGCTCATAGATGTCTTCTTCCGAAGAGTATACCTCATAGCCAGGGAACATCTCTTGGAGAGCGGGAAAGACCTTGTGGAAGATCTCGCGGCTTTGTTCTCGCATGTCCACGATCATCTTGTTCTTTGGTTTCTCATCTAGATTTTTGAGTTCCAATAAGAACGCTGTATCGAAGTATTCTGCATAATCTTCTGGTTCTAGATTGCCGAGTGCAGATTGTTCGCATACTGCATGGATGGCTGATCCAAATGCGGTATATATATTACCTGTGAAACCTTTGAGCTTGTCTAGGTATTGAAGTTTCCATTTATATGGACACTCCGTAAAGATTTTTAATTCTGAATAAGAAATGTGTTGTTTTGACATAAAGTCCTCCGTGTCTTAATAAGGTAACACGGTGGAGAATGTTTGTCAAGTGCTTTCTTTAAGTTCTTTTAATAATAAAGCAAGAGTCCGATATAAGACAGGGCACATTTGTCTTAGATTATTTGGCTCGCCAATAAACAATTCCTCAAAGCCTTTTGCCCAATATTCGCTTACCGATGTACAAGCATAAGCAGAAGGGAAGATATTAACACAAATCTGATTAAGTGCGTCATATCCGACGTCTTGATAAAGAAATTCATCAATGGACCTATCGTACTCGAAGTTAGTGTTAAAATCAGCAGGTACTTCATACTTCTGCGATAACAACGAGGACAATCTTTTTCTTTTTGCGACAAACTCTCTTTGGAGGGCTCCTGATCCATAAATGTACTCCTGATTGTATTTTTCGACGGCATGGGATATTTCATGAATGATATCTTCAATCATGTCCATCTCATCGTCCTGCTCGTTTGTAACATAGATTGCGTCGTTTTCAAAGAAGGCATTAATATCCCTCTCTTTCATTTCTGGGAATTGGCCCACGTAAATCATTTCAACGTTTGAGGTTAAATAGAAAGGAACCCTTGCGGATATATAATTTAGAACAAATTCAAAGTCAACATTATCAGAGATCTTGTCTTTTATAATTATGGTTACATCATTTAAGTTAAACACGTCCTTCATCCTCCGACCTCTTTTTGCCGACTCAGTTATCCACATGGGTATCTCCTTTTACTTCATTATAGCACACTTCAACTGCTTTGTCAAAGAAGCTTTGAAGCTTCTGTTGCTAATTTGGATCGCTCGCCCTTCTTGAAGGTAATGTGACCAGACAGTGGAGACTCTTTGAATTTCTCAATCGCATAAGTCAAACCGTTAGATGTTTCGTTAGTGTAGACGTTATCGATCTGTTCGATGTCTCCAGTAAGAACAATCTTTGTGTTCTCTCCGATACGAGTAAGGATGGTCTTTACTTCGTGAGCTGTAAGGTTTTGTGCTTCATCAATGATGACGTAAGCATTTGAAATGGAGCGGCCACGAATATAAGTGATTGCGTCGATCTCAATAACACCTTTCTCAAGATAGAGATCGAGCATTGTTCGATCAGATCCCATAATGTATTGCATGTTGTCAAAGATAGGTTTCATCCATGGAGCCATCTTCTCTTCCATTGTTCCAGGTAAGAAACCAATGTCTTTCCCTAATGGTTGAACTGGTCTCGAAATGATGATGCGGTTATAACGTCCCTTCTCGAGCCCTAGGACTTGCTCTAGGCCCGCAGCCATAGCCATGAGGGTCTTACCACTACCGGCTCGCCCAATCATGCTTACAAACGGAATTTCGTCGTTCATGAGCATATCCAAGCCACACTTTTGTTCTTTGTTTCTTGGTTTGATTCCCCAAGAGAATGTGTCGTCTCTACGAACGATTGGCTTAATTGGATTGGACCAACCAGAGAATCTAGCGATTGCTGTTTTCTTTTCGTTCTCGACTGAGACTAACATGACGTATTGATTTAGGTACAACACAATACCTTGCTCTAATGCGTCTTCTTCGTAAAGCCAGACTTCTTGAGAGTCATAAAACTCATCAACCATAAAGTCGTCAACGAGAAACTTTGTGAATCCTTCATAGATAACATCTCGAGATGCAACAACTTGTGAGGAGACATAGTCTTCGGTCAATAACCCAAGAGCATCTGCGATAACTCGCATGTTAACATCTTGAGAGACAACAATTGTCTTACGTTTTGGAGTCTCAGCTTTAATTGCTAAGGCTGCAGCGAGAATCAGGTTGTCCGAGGACTTATGAGAGAGACCCTTTGGGAGTTCCTCTAGTGCATTCTCCCCCGCTTTAACAAAGCGAAGCACTCCTAATCCCTTACCAAGTCTAACACCCTTTGAGAGGCTTCCAGAGACCCTTAATGCGTCAAAGCGGCGGATTGCTTGGCGTGCATGGAACCCTACTGAGTCTTGGCGCGTCTTATGCTTGTCTAATTCTTCCAAGACCTTGATTGGGACAAACAGGTCGTTATTTTCGAACTTCTCGAAGCAGTCGCTATCTGAAAGGAAAACGTTTGTATCGATGATTAAGTTTTTTTTTGCCATGTTGGCTCCTTAGTGGTTGTAGTGCTCGTTGAGCATTTTTTCAATAATTGGTCTGAGAGCTTCTTGAAGAGTGACTTCTTGACCTCTAACGGCTTTTTCTGAACTGCCTTGATTGGTTTGATTGGCTACTCCCTTCTCTCCGTAAATAGCTGTTGCTATCTGCTGTTTGCGTTTTTTGATTAAACTAAGAAGTTCAACGAGCTCCTTTGTCTCAATGTTTTCAAAAAACAAATCAAAATCTCTCAGTTTTAAATCATCACTTTTAAGACTCGTGATAAATGTTTTCACATCTTGCTTGATTTTTGGAATATTAAAGCTTGTCGACATATCCCTCTCCATAACCAAATCTTTATTCATTTGCTTGAAAATCAAGAGGAAGAACTTGTTGAACAATGCATTAGCTTTTTTGGCTGGGATGCTTTTGTTTTCTGCTGAGAGTCTTACGAAACTAGTTTTAAATGGCTGAATTTCTTTCGCAATGGGGATGGTTGGACGGGATGGGAATGGAAGGAATTCGTCCACAGATTTAACTTCTCTATTAAAGCCTGCAATATCATCTTCGTCTTCTGGGGAACCTGTTTCGTCGGTCTCTTCATCAGGATCATCCATACCTGGAAGTTCTTCACCTTCAGGTTCGGAGTTGTCTTTGTCCAAATCTTCAGGAGGCGTGGGTATTTCATCTTCTGCATTTGGATCTTGATCGCCTGTTGAGATTTCAGGTGATTGTTTTACTTGCAACTCTCCAGATACTTCTTTCGCCTTTTCTTCACCCAATTTTTTTCGCAGCTCGTGTTGATTTACTAAATAAGAAACAAAATCATCTGCTTGGGTTTGCATCAAGGAAGTTATAGTTTCCTTTTGATCTTCGCTCATTCCTTTTAGAGCCAAAACCATCGCCATTTGATAATCAGCCGAGATCTTATCTTTTACTTCAGATGCAACAATTCCCATATCCATCTCTTGCAACAGGTTTCTCTTGGTATAGAGAATGTTGACCATTTCAGTGATAGCAGATTGTTGATCTTGGCTCAGCTTTTCAAACCAAGTCTTCGACTCGAGTGTTTGAATCATCAATTTTTCCACAGGCTTGACTTGAGGGTCTCCTGCGGATTTGTTCGACAATTCTCCGCCAGACTTAACCACTAGCTCCCCGAATGGTTCAGAGAACTTTAAGAAAAATGGATCATTCTTGACGTCTTGGACTCCTAACAATTTAGAAATCATGTCCATAGTTTCATCACTAATCCAGCCAAGCAGCTGCTTCAGCTTGTCTAGAGCCGTTTTGCCTAGCTCACCTGCTTTTCCTGCGAGCTCTCTAGCTTTGTCCATCATTCCAGGCTCTTCATCTGTTAACGGCTGATTCTCTGGATCCTGCTTTGCTGCTTCAATGTACTTCTTCATGAATTCTCTATCAATCAAAGATGGTACTTTGAACATGCTTTCGAT
>Ga0209816_1000556_pt1 | contig 29678 bp, 14 predicted proteins | sample CoawatmetaG01DNA_FD_187509 | JGI IMG/M metagenome (GOLD analysis project Ga0209816, IMG submission 187509) | Marine microbial communities from the West Antarctic Peninsula - Coastal water metaG017-DNA (SPAdes) (version 2) | ecosystem: Environmental > Aquatic > Marine > Coastal ...
CCACCAACACATAAGTAACTTAAACAACTCTACTCCAACCGACAATAGATTAACCGGGATTCAGGTTGGGATGGACTTTTGGCCACACCCTCAGAGAAAAACTACTGTAATAAAAATAGAACAAGATTATTCAGGCACTTGGAATGGTTGGAGAATATACACTGAAAAACTAGCCACAGATCCTGGTTACTCCGTACTTAGCAGCGTGGATGCGGGAGACGATATAAGGTTTGAATTACCAAAAAATAAAAGAATATTAGGTTTTGAAAACTTTGTAAAAGAAAATCCTGGTAAAGTTATTACTGGGATAAATATAATTGACGATCTTTTATTTTGGACAGATGGTTTGACAGAACCTAAAAAAATTAATATCAAAAGATGTATATATGGTAGCCAACAGCTAGACCCAGTTTTATATCCATCTGGTACCAGGGCTTTTCCAACACTCTTGGTTGTAAATGGAGAACAACCTTCGGCTGCCAACGGTAGACTTGGAGCCTATGACTCAGTGCTCAAACACACGTTTTTATCGTACCAACATACTACGGTAATTAAAAAGTCTCCAATAGACCCTCTGACACTAACCATGTCAAACACAACCAGGCCTGATCAAGATCCACAGGATGGTTTGGTTAATATAAATACTGAAATTCACATTCCCTTAACTCAGGATTTCTTTTTTGACGTAGATGGAAAAAGGCTACAAAGCGGCGAAGAGACACCCCAGATAACATTTTCAACCGCTATGGACTGGGGGGTTGGAGACACTATTGAGTGGTTTCCTGAAGACGATGATGCTGGGTTTAGTAACGAGGTTATAGCCGTGTTAATAGTGGAATCTATATTAAACGGTGATACATTTACGTTTGAAGTGCAATCAATAAACCCTTTGCTAATTAAACCCTATACAGATTTTAGAGTAAGACTGCAGCAAGATGATCCTTTGTTTGAATTTAAGTTTCCTAGATTTGCTTACAGATGGAAATATGAAGATGGTGAGTATTCTTGTTATTCTCCTTTTTCAGACGTAGCATTTTTACCAGAAGAATTTGATTACTTCCCTAAGAAAGGCCATAATCTTGGCATGACAAATAATTTAAGGTATTTAGTTTTATCCGGTTTCAAACCTAGAACAATGCCATTGGATGTTGTTGACATTGACATTTTATACAAAGAATCAAACTCTCCAAACGTTTACACGGTAGACACTATTAAAGCGCCTAGTAAAAGAGTAGATTACTTAGGCACGGATAACTATAGCGTGGTCGGTGCTCACGCTTGGTTTGGTAGAATTAAGGCCATTACTCAGGGACTCACTGGATTTGTTGAGGTACCAACAACGCTAACCACGCTACCTTATTTAGTAGCATTGTCCGCACTAACCGGTGCAAATACTAATGATTTTTTCACATTAGAAGACGACTTTTCAAACATCAATATGAAAATTGGCGATGTTATTACACTAGGAACTCTTGGTAACGCTGGCTCCGGAACACTTAGAGTGTCTGGAATGCAGTCTACAACAATACCAGGTTACTGGGTTGGTACACTGGCTTATGTACCTGCACAAGAAGTGTCTCAAATATCAATAACACATACTACTAGTTTAGGGGTAGTTACAGATATAACAATGTCACCTACGCCTACTTGGTTATTTGCCGGCAACTCCGTCACATTTAAGAGAAGCATAGCTAAAAAACCCGCTGTATATGTAGGCGATCCAACAGGTTCCCTGCAGGTTAAAACAGATATGATCCATGCTACCGTTCCTTCAAATCAATTACTAAGGCCTTACGATAATGTACCTAAGTCTGCTTTAGCTCAAGAAATCACGGGTAATCGAGTGGTATATGGAAACTACGTACAGAACTATAACTTAACCGACGTTGCTAACGAGTTAACCAAAGTCTCTTTTATAACAAAACTACACTCTAGAAGTAATATTAGAAGTAACGTGCGGTATGACGATAGAACCGCTTTGGTAAACCAAAACACTGGGGCTTTACTAGACTGGTATGATCCAATCAATGCTATTAACCCAGTACCGGCTTTCCCAGAAAGATCTTTAAAGTCATTAAGAGACTACCAAATTGGAGTTGTGTACATGGATGAGTTTGGCAGACAAACACCTATACAAACACATTCCAGCGCTGTAAAGCGTATACCCAAGTCCCAAGCAGACAAATATAATTCTTTACGAATAAAATTAGATCCAGAAGAATCAACGTTTCCAGAGTGGGCAACTCACTTTAAATTTTATATCAAGGAAAACGCTAATGAATATCACAATCTTGCTATGGATCGTTTTTATGATGCTGAAGATGGTAACGTTTGGTTGTCTTTTCCATCAGCTGAAAGAGACAAAGTTGATGAAGAGACTTTTTTGATATTAAAAAAACAACACGATAATGATGATTTCGTTCAAGCGAAAGCTAGATATAAAATATTAGCTATAGAAAACGAAGCACCATTATATGTAAAAACAAAAAGAGTACCTTACGGGATAATTTCACCTCCTTACTCTGCAACTGGGTTTCCGAAAATAGATGGTATAACTATAGATGTACCTAATAGTTTTTTTACCGGCACTAACCTTTCGCCGATGCTAACTGAAACGTCGGTTGAAAAGGTTGTTAGGATATCAAACACGCACAACCAATCAAGATGGTATGACATTGCTTCTATAACATCAGTTGGTAGTTATAAGAAAATCACACTAGCTAAGCGAATGGGCGTTGATGTTGCCTTCACCACCATCGACAACACATCTACCGGTAATATAATTCCAGGTGGTGTTTCTCTTGAACTTGCTAAAAAAGAAATAAAAATCTTACCAGAGTTTGGTGGTAGATTTTTTGTTAAAATTCACAAAGACAATACTTTTGAAGAAAATATTCAAGCCAACGCTCCGGATAGACACTTTGTAGTAACAATGACCATGAATCTTGGTGGTGATAATACTAGCAGCGCAGTAGCATCTGGCGTCTACTGGGGCCATGGGAAGGATTTTTGGCAAGATGACACTTCTAATGGAAGCGCTTGGTGGATTGACAGCTTGAAGGGTGTTGGAATCCACCTAAACCAAAACCCACCAGGCGGTAGCCAAGGTCAAGGGGATGATTTTAGTCAAGGTATGGGACATATAACCTCTGGTAATACCAGTGCACCATATTATTGGGTAGGCGCGGATTCTGAAGAATCTCTTGATATGTCGATCACATGGCTTAAAGGAGATAAGAATTCGCATTGGGGAATAAAATTTCATAGTCACGCAAGGCGGCATGAGGCTAGTAAACTTGAAAATCCAGGGACATTATTTAGGTTTAAAGGTAACAAAACAATATACAGGATAACAGGGAGTAGACACTTCGCGGTAGAAAATTGGAAAAAGAAATCAGGTAACAACAACTGGGGTAGTATTAGTGGCCAAGAGTACGAAACCAACTCTAATCATAGAGAAAAATGGAGAGTTGAATTCAAGCCTAAACTAGGCGCAACAGGTCTTGATGCAATGGGTCAAGAAATTGAAGTACCCTACAACCCATTTACAGAGCATTATGAAGGTGACACGAGGACCGACCAGTGGCAAAAAGGCAGTCTCGACTCCACTAGTAAAAATAAAAGGAGAACTATAGAGTTTGTGGAAGAAATGGCAGCTGAAGAAGCTTATAGCAGTGATAACCCGGCTATATGGGAAACCGAACCTAAAGAAAATATTGATGTTGATATTTACAACGAAGCAAGTGCGGGGTTACCGATAAAAAAAGAGCTTGATACTTATAGAAACGAAATTTATAAAACCAACTGGCATACAAGTTCCAACGCTTTAAGTTATTATAATTGTTTTTCTTTTGCGAATGGGGTTGAATCTAATAGAGTTAGAGATGACTTTAACGCCGTTACAATAGACAAAGGACCAAAAGCCTCAACGGTCTTAGCACAACAATACAAAGAAGAGCATAGAAAATCAGGTTTAATATACTCGGGTATATACAACTCTACAAGCGGAGTCAACAACTTAAACCAGTTTATACAAGCTGAAAAAATAACAAAAGATATAAACCCGACTTATGGTAGTATACAAAAGCTATATTCAAAAGATACTAATTTAATAACATTTTGTGAAGATAGAATAATCAAAGTATTAGCAAACAAAGATGCTTTGTTTAATGCTGATGGTAACTCTAACGTAACATCGACAAACAACGTTTTAGGCGCTGCAACACCTTATATTGGGGATTATGGTATATCTACCCATCCAGAATCTTTTGCTGTAGATCAGCATAGAGCTTATTTTACAGATAAATCTAGAGGGGTTGTTTTAAGATTATCACAACAAGGTTTAACGCCAATATCTGAAATGGGTATGAGAGATTATTTTAAAGATGTGTTTAGAGCAACAAATATAAACCTGCTTGGTAGCTACGATTCAAACAAAAAGTTATATAATCTAACAATGAGAGCGGCCACCTCTGATACGACTATAACAGCGGTTCCAACAGTTTTAACTGGTACCGGAACTGATTTCATAGATTTTGCCGACGCTAATATAATTGGTTACATTCCTTTTGATCATGGTGGTTTCCCTGGATCAAATGGCGATGGAACTGGTCCTTTTTACACTGGGTCTTCTGTTCCTTACGCTTACGGTGTTATTGGTAACCCAAGCACCACATTTACTAACAACAACGGAAGTAGCGTTCAAACCTTCGGTCAATACAACGCTAATAACGAACCATCAGCTGGTGGTTCTGGTGGTGGTTACGGTCCTAATGTCACTCAAATCCACCTACCTGCTATGGATTGGTATAGCGCAGCTATAGCCACTAGAATGAACGCTTTAATCGATGCGCTTAATAACTGCCCTAACGGAGATGTGTATTTACACGTTCAGATACAAGCCAGTGGTGATAATACCACGGAGGAGATGCCGTTAATCTATCAATCCACGGGGTTCCCGATAGTAACCTTTAAAGTAAACTCAATAAACTTCACTGGCACAAGGTATGAGTTAGGTGTAGCTTATTTTTCAGGGCTACATGGGGGTAATATAGATTCTTACTACTTTTGGTATTCAACTAGCGGCTGTGATATTAGCGGCGGTGGAGACTCTACTTTAGATTCAAGTGCGAACACTAGTGATTTAGGTTACACTGAAACTACGGTTAGTTTTAGTGAAGATTCAAAAGGTTGGCCTAGCTTTAAGTCTTGGCTACAAAAAACTGGCGTTAGTATTAATGATAAGTATTTTACTTTTGCAAGTGGAGAGCTGTACCAACATCACCGCAATGAAACTAGAAATAACTTTTACGGAGCACAATACCCTTCAACATTATGCTTGCTGTTTAACGACATGTCTGATAGTGTTAAGAATTTTAGCTCACTAAGCTACGAGGGTAGCCAAAGCAAGGTAGATGCTCTCTTAAGTTATCAAAACACCGCTGGTGCTACAATAAACCAAGACGAATACTACAATCTAACAAGTAAACCAGGTTGGTTTGCAGAGTCTATAACAACAGATCTAGAAGCTGGGCAAATACCTGAGTTTAGAGAAAAAGAAGGAAAGTGGTTTAATTTTATAAAAGGTAGCAAAGTTAATAACCTGGCAAATTTAGACGTAAAACAATTTTCAACACAAGGAATAGGTAGATTGTCTGCTATTTCAGTTACAGTACCTGCTCCAGCGGTATCAAACACATTAACAGTCCAAGATGTTGGCGACATAGATTAAAATAAAACATGGCAAATAACTATACAACATCAACACCAACAACTTTAGAGCTTCAAGGGGACAACGTTCAAACCGGTACAATACCCCTTACTTATGATATTGTAATAACGCCAAGTTTAAACCACGTTATTAAGGCTGTTGATTTCCACATAGGAGATGCTCTTGGTACTACCGGGCAACTACCAACAGAAGTTACAACGGTTTCTTTTGCAGATACAACCACAGCTGGTACGATTGGTAATTTAGTTGTGGCAACCGTTACCTTGGCTCAATGGTACACCATGGGAGGTTTACCCGCGACAATTGAGGTGGATATAGATGGTAAATCGTCACCAACTGTTTTGACAAGACTTTCGTTTACAACTTCAAGTAATATTGTAGGCGGAAGTAAAGGTAAATTTACCACCGCAACAGGCGTAACGCTGGTTACTGGGGTGACGAGTGGTGAAGTGGTAGATAATGAGTATTTTGTAGATATACCCGCAAATTCTCAAGCGTTAGTAGCGCGTTATTCAATCAATACTACAGTAGAGAACGAGGGTTATTACCCTAGCCAACCTCAATATGAAATTATTTCATCTGACCCATCTAGGTGGAGTGCTGAAGTTTCAAAGATATCCTACGCAACAGCTCATGATACTTTCCAAAAGGAAGATAACGGTCAACTTGTTATTTGGGATATAAACTTTTACTATGACATGGGTGACTCGGCAGTACCTTTGTCTGAAGGAAATTCTATAATAATGACAACAGTCGCTCCTACGGATTTTGGACTTCCATTTAAAAGCATTGACAGGGTTGGTTTTGATGGATATAACGACCAAGGAATACTACCCTCAACAGAAATTGACTTATCATTAAGTGTGAGGGGTTCTCTGGATGCAGCTTATGACGTACTTGTCATGGATGACAATGGTTTATCTTATGATTTTACATCAAACACATTTACTAGATCTCTAACCAAGTTAAGCGAACAGAAAATCGGAACCAATCCTTTTCCATCTGCTAATCTAAATCCAACAGTAGGATCCCCCGCGTCTAGAGCAAACAATCATAAGATAACGGTACCCGCTTATAATGAAAAAGTTGCATTAAATAAATTCATAACAACTACAGTCACCCCAACAGGAGACACTTCATCTAACTCTATTATAAAATCCTCAGATCCACGCATAATAACTTTAAACCAATTTGGTGAAGTTGACTCCACTATAGCCGTGACACCAGCTACTGATGGCGTTGCCGCTACATCACCTGCTTTATTACGTTTTCAAAATAAAACCCCGCTATCCTACCCAACAATATTTAACCCAACAGATTTTCCATTGTTATCTACGGCTAATAATAGTTATTTTAATATTTCAACACCGCTATCTTACACTGTTAATGGTACTGTTAGTAGTGCGAGTACTGTAAACATAACTTTATCCGCAACAGCTGCTAGTTTAAAACTACAGGTTGGAGATTCTGTTACAGGGACTAACGTTGGTACAGCGAGAACTATAGTAACAATAGCAGATCCAGATGCCAATGTTATAGTTTTAAGCGCTGTAGATGGCACTGCTAGTGGAACCCTAGTGTTTACTAGAAACGTTGGTATATCTAGACAACCTTTAGCCACTGATTTTCTATGTAGTATTACAAACGCGTATTATTCTGCCAACTACCCTAGTTACATTGCTGTCGGGCAATCAGGCAGCAGCTCTATTGCACGCGTTAATAAGTCTATTACAGTTCAAGTCAACAGCGGTAATAACAGTTATTCAACCTACAACAATCAAACAGTTCAAAGCCCGTCAATAGTTGGATATCCAACTGTAATTAGCGGTGGTGGATCCCCTCACCTAGTATTATCAAGCCCTCAAATCTGGCAGGATGGGGAAACACTAACATTTTCCAATGCAATGAGTGATTGGGAAATTTTAGACATAAGTGTCTCTGGCGCTGGTACCGCTGATTGCAAGTTAAACGTAGAGGGATATGTAAATAGAGTTGGTTATGCTAATATTACCGAAAGCTTAATACTTCAAAACTTTATAACATCATATGTAGCACCTGTTGCTACAGCTCAAGCAGTTGATTGTCCTCTTGGTGGGAGTATAAAAGTGTTTCCAGTAGCCGTTAGTCATACTAGTATCTTAACAGTAGCCACGGTTGGTGGGAGATCTTTATCAACAACAATCAGTAGCGATGGATCATACCTGCTGTATATCGCCCCAGCAACTGGTGCAACAGAAACTATTTCTTACACTGTTAACGATGGAATAAATACAAGCGCGGCTTCAGCTAACATAGTAGTAACTCTAACATAATAAAACATGCCTACAGCAACTTTAACATTTACACTACCAATTCAAACATCAGTGCAAACCGGTGATTTAATACTTTATTGTGGTCCTACTACCGTGGCTTCGTTTGGAACCGCAGCACAATCAGATGTGGTTTTGTTTGGCACTTGTCTTACTGTTGCAGCTAGTAGACTATCAATGACCGTGGATCACGACACTACCACTATCCCACCAACGGCTTCAAGTTTTATATTGTTTAGCAAGGATAAATATTCGAACCCAAGTGGTTTGTTGGGTTATTTTGCCAAAGTGTGTTTTAAAAACACTTCTACAACCGAAGCTGAGTTGTTTGGTGTAAATGCTGACGTATTTGCGAGTAGTAAATAACATGTGTAAACTGTGACTATATAAGCATAAATTGATTAAATGCCTGATAGACAAGAAATAATAAAAAAAGAAAACCAACTACAAGCTAGAAGTAAAATCTTAGATATACAAGATGCTCTATTAGAGCTAGTAGATGGAGAAAACATTGTAAAGGGTGATACAGATATATTTCCATTAAAACACACTTTTACAGATGGTATATACATAAGACAAATGTCTATGAAAAAAGACTCGTTTGTAGTGGGTAAGATACACAGGCATAACCATGTTTGGTTTTTGCTGACGGGTAGTATATCTGTGGCAGACGAAAATAACACAGTAGAACACATAGCCCCTTGTTATGTAGAAGCGCCGAGTGGGTCAAAGAGAATGATATACGCGCAAGAAGATTCAGTTTGGGTTAACATACACGCTAATCCCACAAACACTAGGGATTTAAAAGAACTAGAAGAATTAATTATAGCAAAAGATTATGAAGAATTTAACGATAAAAAATAATATACTATGAGTTTTGTAATGGTAGGTATTGCGGTTGTTGGTGCTGGTGTTAAACTATACCAAGGATCAAAAGACCGTCAAGAAAGAAAAGATGCTCAGCAAGCCGCTAATAAAGAGCTGGCCTCTCAAAAGGCAAAGTTAAACGCACTAGACAGTAGTAATCCTTACGCTGACTTAGAAAATACATATGAAGATTTAACCGTGAACCAACTACAGTCAGACTATGAAACACAGCAAAATCAACAAAATCAAGCTAACACGCTACAATCGCTTCAAGGCGCGGCGGGTGGAAGTGGAATTGCTGGTTTAGCACAGCAAGTTATGAACCAAGGGCAGTTATCATCCCAAAGAACAGCAGCTGGTTTAGGCCAACAAGAGTCGGCTAACCAAAAAATGCAAGCGCAACAAGCTTCAACGCTTCAAAGCCAAGAAGCTCAAGGAAAACAATGGGTATACAATAAAAAACAAGAAGCTATAACTGGTCAATTATCATCTGCTAGAGCAGATAAGGCTTCTGCGGATGATGCTAGATCTGCCGCGGCAACACAAAACGCACAAGCAATTGGTGATATGGCAGGCGGGATTGGTGCTGGTGTTCAAGCAGGTATGCAGAACAACCAAAACACTGGTAATTGGAGAAAATCTAAATAAATAAATATGGCTAAAAAAGAAAATAAAAAACCAGCTTTAAAAGCAGCGGGCGATTATAGTATAGCTACAGGCTATGGCGGGAAGATTGCGGGCGCAAAAAGTGGCGTATACAAAGACTCTTATGATGCCGCTGGTGGTGGTAAGTATGGTAATGTTGGTGACCAAAACACTGGTTTTAGTGTTAATTGGTCTAAAGTTGATTATGGTAAATCGAAAATGGAGGAACTTATGAAAAATAAGGAAAACTATGATAGGGGTATAAAAGATAAGCCAGAAGAAGAAGTTGATCTAGAAAAAAATACTACAAAGAAAAAGGAAGAAGGCGTTGACAATAAAGGCTGTAAAATAGGTTTGGAAGAGTGGGATGAGGAAACACAAAGCTGTCAACCTACAGAAGAGCCAACTGGTCCTGGTCCTGTGGTTAAAGATGATGATGATGATGATGATGATGATGATCCTGTTGATCCACCTGTTGATGATCCTGTTGATCCAGTTAATCCTGTTGAGCTTAGTGAAAAAGAGTTGACATCAGACGTTTATAATGTAAAAACAGCTACCAAGCTTTCTTTAGCAAATCTTTTTAAAAATGGAAAAATAAAAAAGGGTAAACCGCAGTACTCTAAAGAAGTACAAGATAGAATGAAAGCTAACTTCCACTCGGCTCGAACCGAGATAACAAAATTAAAAAAGGATAAGAAAAACAGAAATAGTGAGGCATCAAAGAAAAAAATAGAAGAGTTAGAAAAAATAAAAGAAAAAAACAACCATAAAAACCGAAACACAAACTTACTAACAGTAACACTACCTAATGGGGAGAAAGAAGAGATGTCAGCTGAAACGTTTGAAACAGATTATGCTGATATGTTTGAGTTGAAAGACAAGGGTGGTAGAAAATATAAAGGAGGTTCAACTAGAGGCGGAAGAGATTATATGTCGCCCGTTACAAAAACCACAATGAACTTCAGATCACCATTTGCTAGGCGTGATAGAACCAATAAAAATCTACGTCAAAACTGGATACCACAACAAACACCGATGAATTACGGTAGCCCTTTACATCAAGAACAACCAATGGCACCGCCAAGTGGTGAACCACAACAGTTTGGAGACATCTGGGAGAAGGTAGGAGCTTATGGGAAAGATATGCCAGAAAAAGTTGACAAGTTCATTAAGCATGTTCGTTACAACCCTGAGGTTGATCTACCTATAAACTCTTTTCAAAACCAAGAATGGACTGGTATAGTCACTAAGTGGTTGCAAGGGCAAAAAGCTAGTATGGTAAAAGCTAGAAACAGTAAAAACAATGATGAGCAACAAAAAATAGCAGCATCTGTTAATGTTTTAATACAAGATATAACGGTTTACTCTGGTAAGTTTGAGGATTGGATAGCTAGAAACTCTGGAGACCAGGCAGAAGGTAATGCTGGTGGGTCTGTTGTTTCTGAAGGTTCTAAAAAAGACGAAAGATTTATTGGTAACATAACTTTTATGGGTGATAAAAACACAACTATAGCTGTTGGTGAAGATGGTAAGCTAGGTATAAAGTCATACGGCTTGGATGAAGTAAAATATATAGATGAATTAGATCAAGATGTTTTTGCTAAAGATGATGTTGGTTATGCGCAGTTTATAAAGATATCTGAAGAGCTACAAAAAAATGCTGAGCAAGGTAAACCACTAAACGAGAACGTTGTTAAAGGTAATGCTGATCAATTGCTAAAGAACAAAGATAGTGTACTGTCTTGGGCGTTTGACCCTTTATATGGACAATCTTGGCTGCAAGACTATGCCGCTGGAGATCCCAACGCAAACTTAGATGTGTTTATGCCAGAAAGCCCTAGCTTTGATATTGATTACTTAACAGATGAGCTACATGGTTGGTTATCGTCAAAACTTACTGAAGCTTACGAAAAAAATGTACCTCAAGAGCCAGAGAAACCAGGTGGAGCGGCACAAGGTATAATGGACAAGACTTTAACTGGTGTTGAAGAAGAAAAGAAAAATAAAGAAGGTGTGTATGCTGAGGGTGGAGAGCAACCACAAGGACCGCCACAAGAGGGGATGCCGCCACAAGGAGAACCAGTAGCACAAGCGCCTGAACAAGGAAGTCCTATGGGATACATTAGTAAAAGTCAAGATTTAATAAGAAAATATAGACAATTATAATATGAAATCAAATCCATTTTTGCAAATCGAAGATGACATCAAAGTTACCAAGGTTACTAACGTAGAGGATACTGCTAGTGAGGGCCCTAATAACTGTGTGGCTGGGAAGGAGATATGGGATCCTGTAACTAAAACATGCATACTCGATCCGGCTATTGCAATAGCGGAGAAGTACAAACAGGATGATTTCACAAAGAAGGTGGATCTGACCGATAAAGATCTTGCTAGCGATAAACTTTCTGAGGAAACTATCACTAACGTTCTTGATGATGGTACGCAGGATGATGCAAAGCAAACTATTAACGAGGAGCAAGGCTACTATAGCAAGTTACTGTTTGATAGTGAAAATATTCAAAACATAATGCAGAACTACCCAACATATATGAAGGGGCAACTGGAGTATACTTATAATGTTTTAGGTGAAAACGAACACCTAACAACAGCCGTACCTGCTAATGAAATAGAGAAATATGACATCAAAGTAGTTGAGGTGATTTTCAAAGATTTACTACCTAAAGGCACTACTACTGACAGTGTGAGAGACGAACTAGACACTATTATAAACTCTATTAGCCCAGGTGGTGAACTTAGTGGAGCTGCTTTTCACAAGTTAATGCGGGAAAATTTTATTAACGAAAATCCACTACTAGAGAGCTATATTAAAAAGCATAACCTAGACGAGGCTTATTACGAGAACTTTAACCAGTTAGCTAGGTTACAGTGCGCTATTAAAATGAACGCTAGGTATCAATCTTCCGATTCTGGGCGTAAGGTAAAGCCGTTAGGAGCAGACATACCAAGTGGCCCTGGTTCTGTTGGGGAGATGTGTGGTTTGTATGGTGCTGAGAAAATGAAAAACGTAGATATTTACTTTGCTATGCTGAGTCACTACAAAAGCAACGGCAACCTATCAAAGTATGGTGGGTTAACGGAAGATGTTAATGGTTTATCCGAGGGGGACGAGGGATACATAGAGACATTTGATTCTAATTTAACTCAATTTCCTGGTACTAAATTGTCAGACGAGCACTACGAGTATATGAAGGAGCTCAGCGATCCAAAACATCCAAAATACGGTTTTGATAAAAAAGAATCCTCCGTTCAAGTTGTTTATAACGCCCTCATGGAAAATGATTTAGAACGCTTAAGAACTAATCTTTTGATAGGGCCAGACGGAAAACCCATATATAAATCTCAAGAAGAGAAAATAATGCTAGACGAGTTTCTCTTATCTATCAATCCCAAGTATTTTAATAGATCCACATGGGCATACGCCGAACAGTTTAGCGCCACTTTACTAAAGGAAACGGTTATTAACGACAAAAGAGGAACGCTGTCCGCTGAAAGCTGGAAAGGGTTTAGTGTTAAGGAGAAACTAGATCATTTAACCGTGTACAAGGAGAGCCTCATAAAGGAGATTAATGCTAGTGAATATAAAGATGTTGAGATAATTTTAGATTATTTTGGGCTCAAAAAAGACGCGGAGGCTATTGAGGAGTTTCAAAAATATAGACAAGAGAAAACAAACTTAGTCGAGGGTTTGTTTGATCTTGAAGAGAGGCATTTTCCTCGTAAAAATAGTTTAGGAGAAACTGTATACCCAACAGATCCGCAGGATTTTGATAGGGGAGTGAAAGTGGGTATAGGAGAGTCGTTTTTTGAAGTCGCTGGGTTCCAAGAGTATCTTAAAAAAATTATTAATGAAGAAACACGGAAATGCTTAAAAAAGGGGAATTCAACCTTAACAGAATGTCAGGCTGGTGTTAGACAAAGTGTAATGGGCTCTAATAAAGATCCATATTGGAAAGAGTACATTGGTGATTTAGTAGGTGATGATGAGGAAAAAAGAGCGGAGCATTGGAATGCTTATTTAGATTGGACCAACAATGACAACCTTCAAGATTTTATGCTAGATAGTCAGTTGTTCCAACAACACTTAACAAACGCCGTAGTTACTATACAAAAAAACATGACAGATCAGTATGGCTCGGAGATGGAGCAGAGCTCTTTCATCAACATACTAGCCACTATCGGTGTTCCAGAAGTTATTGCTGATGAAATTACTAGTGGAATGGATGATATCAATTATTATCTTCAAAACTCCAAATGGGGTGACGATAACGTTGGGGCTCACTACGCATTGGGTTTAGATGGTGAAATTAGGTTTGTTAATAAAAATCCATTTGATCGTGATGAAAAAAATAATCCCTTAACTGGAACCAACGGAACACCACAGCAAGTTGGTAGTAGATGGTGTATAACACCACTGCAGAGGTTAGACGGATACTACGTTGATGATAACAACGATTTACAAAAAATGGATCTATCTAACGCTAAAATAGGTTTAGGGAAAGACGGTAATGTAGTTTTTGAAAACTATAAATACGGGCAGATTGACAAAGGTAATCTTACAGAGGTAGTTAAGCTTAAGGTAGAGACTTTTATTAAGGGTAGAGTGGTTTTATTAAGTAAAAAGCAAGACTCTCTATACGGTACATATACTAAGAACGCTACGTTCGACGGTAATGGTAACCTAACAAAAGGAAAGCAATTAACTAAAGGTGAGATGCAAGACTGGCAGGAAGAATTTGGCGAGAAGTTCCAGTTATTCAACAACATACAAGAAACTTTAGATCATATAAAAGTGTTAGACGGGGAGATCGTATTTATGGTTGATGGTAAGCCACAACAATTAAGCGAATCTTCTTTGGAGTACTACATAGGTATGGAGACTAGGTATAAGGAGTTAAAAGCTGAGCTAGTAACTGGGTCTGTAAGCGGTGTCGGTTCTCTTGGGATAATACAGGACTCTGCAATGCTACGACTGCAACGCATAATAACATCGATGAAGAACCTAAGCGGTGACCAAGAACATTTGAGAAATCAAATAAGCTCCACCGATAAAACGCTTAAACTGTTAAGTGACTTTAATCTCAACTTCAGTAGTTGGGATAAAATGACCGCCAACATGGCTATGGTATTTGGTTCTGTCATAACACCTCTTGGCTATGGTGAGTATGCTAGGAAATTACAAAAAGATTTTCAAAAAAACTATCCCCAAGCTTATAAATCCGAATGGGGAAGTACTAGTGCTTGGATCCAGAGTATGTTAGTGGAGAGTTCTGGGTCAGTATCTTTGTTTGCTGTAGCTGCAGGGCTAAGTATGGTTCCAGGCGGACAATACTTAGGCGCGTCTATATTCTTTGCGAGTGGAGCAGGTGGAACATATAATGACTTAACAACAGCAAAGATTGATGCGCAGGCGAAAATAAAAGGTATTAATGATATTTTAGATGCCTCTAATGATATATCCGACTCAGATCGATTAGCTTTACTTAGGGAGATCGAAGCAGCTGAGTCAGCTGCGAACCAAAGCGAATCTTCAATAATGTTTGCTGGTTTTTGTGCTGGTACCGTTGAGATGTTGTTTGAGAGGTATGTAACATTGCCTATACTAAAAGGGCCGTTTAAAGCTGGTGGTAAATTTGCTTCAAAGTGGAATAGTAAAAGTACCTGGCAAAAGGTTTTGAGTATAAGCGAGTACCAAGTTAAGACAAAGACGGCTGAGTTGGTGAGTGAAAATCTAACCACAATGGCAACTAATATCATTAACATTATTCAAACAGGAAATGGAAGTATTTGGGATGGTATACTCGACGACGACGGTATAGATTTTGATGCGCAGATGCAACTGCTTACCACAACACTATTAATATCTGGGGCTTCTGATATAAAAACATTTTCAAATATTGTCTCCGCTGAAATGTCCTCAAGCAAGGATAAAAAGAATAGATTAGAAACCATGGATAGGTTGAAGGAAGTTACAGCTCAGCTAAAGACCATGACGATGAGCAAAATCAATGCTGTTGGTAAACCTACCTATACAGCCACTGAGCTCGCTGAGAAAATAAAAGAAAGAGAAGCGCTTCAGTATAAAATGGTTGTTCACACGGAGCAATCTATGAATAGATTGAAGTACTTAAACAGAGAGCAACTACTCGAGTTAGATGGGTATGCCCAAAAGAAAAGGCTTTTGAACACGCAATTGTTTGAAGATGGTAGAACCAAGGATCCTAAAAACCCAAGCGTGATTAAGGCAAAGAATGAGATGGTTAAAAAAGTAGCTGATTTACAGGTGAAGATAAATGGGCTTATAGATGATGCTCTTCAATCTGCTAAGCCAAATATAGAAGGGGGAACAAAAAATGAATATGAAGTTAGAGACGAAGCTTCTTATTTACACGGGTTGTATTTAAGTAGTAACTCAAGGACACAAAAAACAATCGAGGAAAACGGTGGCCTTTACTTTGAGATAAACGAAGATAGCTACACATATGATGACAAGGGATTTCCTCTAGGTTTCAACAATAAAACAAAAGACAAGCTATTAGATCATTACAAAGAAGTTTTTAACGGTGATATCGCTAAAGCTACAGAGACGGTTAATGACTTGTTCTCAGCATCAATGAGTGGTAAGTTCGCGGCTAATATAGGTAAAGACGCTATAATGTTCACTACTACTGCTCTTAGAGCTATATTCAACACCCCTACTACGAGTGGAAAAACTGTATACACCTTGCAACAAGCTCAGGATGCCGCCGTCTCCGGATTGCATGAGGTGTTCCACGTTAATCACGCCCAAACAGAATTAAATGTAAAGGTTGGTGAAAAAGCTGACGGTAGCCCTATCTACGAAAAAATGACAGTATCAGATATAGTTAACACCGAGAAGGGGAAGCAGCACGCGGATATGGTTATCAATGAGATGGATGCCATGATGGATAAAGAATTTAACATTGAAGGGGACGAAACAGCCCAAGCTATATTAGCGCACTACAAAGCTAGGAGGAAAAGCTACAAAGAAAATAACAATGAGTTTGAGGTTGAGGAGGTTTTAAATATTATTGGTGATTTAATTGCTGTTGGGAATTTTGCAGGGGTTAAAGATAAATTTAAAACTTCTTCTGTATTAAAGTTAAGCAGCCTTAGTTTTGACACTGCATTTGGTCAATCTCTAAAAACGTTAATAAATGGGATGACTAGCAGATTGCTAGGTAAAGACCTGTTTAACCTCGGGCAGTTTGATAATGCTGAGCAGGTTTTTAATTATATAAACAGATTCTATAAAGCAAATCAAGGTAACAAAGACTTTAGCCTTATACAGCGAGCGGCTGGAGACGATCTTGATCCAACAACCCTGAAGTCATCGATGGGTGCTTATGAGTCAAGTAAGGCTGGGTTAATAGCAAAGAAAACTGCTATAGCCAATCAGTACGCTGAATTGAGGAAAGGTAAAAGTGTAAAGGAGCAAGCAGCTCTGATGAAGGAGTTTAATGAAAAAACAAAAGGCCTCACCAAACAGATAGATAAGATCAATAAGAATATAGAAACCTCAAATGCGAATGCTGAGACTATTAAGGTTATAAAGAGGGCTCAGATTGAATATGATAGAAGGGAGCAGGAGTTGTTGAGCGACAAAGCCATGCTTGAGGAGCATGGTGATCCAGACGGTAGGTTAAAGAAAATTAAAGAGGAGCTAGCAAACATGCCTATGAGTGACAGCCACAGGAGAGCTAAAGATGCTTTGGTGAAAAATAATGAGGGAATCATTTTTGATTTTATAAAAGCAAAGTACGACCCAACTGTATCTGGCGGTGCGACTAGAAGTGATTTCGAGAGCGCAACAATGGAGTATGTCGCTAAGATAATAAACAGATTTAAACCCAACGAGTTGGTTACAGATGTTAATGGTAAGAAACCTGGACCACCAGCAGACGCTGGGTACATACCTACAAATCCTGATTTTGGATATTATCTGCGAGATAGGTTGATAGTACAACAGTCTCTAGGTAACATCTTAAAGTTAGCTAAAGTTAATCTAGACATATCGGTTAATACCGTGTCATACGATGCCGATACTACGTATACTGATGACATCGAAGACACTGAGGGTTTTAACCCTGACGACATTACTGTTGGTGGTGGTGCTAATGTTGAGGTTAAGTCAAGTGACTTAAGAAAGACAATACCCACTATAGATGATAAAGCTAAGGCTAAGATAATAAAAACAGCCGCTGTTATTATTAAGGAAGAAGGGATAAAAGGAGATAAAAAGAAAACTAGACAGAAGGTACAAGACGCGTTTGCTAAAGCTTACAAAGAGTTAGTCATCAAAGGCGTGGGTACTCTTTACTTAAAAGATCCACTGAAACCTACTCAGAACCTAAAGGACGAAAATGGCAACCCAGTAATAAACCCTAAGTTTGAGAAGTACTTAAAAGACAACAAGAAACTGATAATTAGCATGTTGGCTATAAAGTACAAGAATAAGTTTAAGGAATTTTCTTTTCTAATAAAGAAAAGAGCTTCGGTTGAAGAAACAAATAACCTACAAGCTAACCCAGATTACAATGGGTTTATAGAGAGCACTACAGCTGGTAATAGTATATGGGGTATGGTTCAGTTTGACGACCCTAATGCTGACGGCTATATGACAGAGCAGGAGTTTTTAGACGTATTCTACGATCTTGGTAGTGATAATAGAAACGGCAAGACTAGGTACGATCGTCTCATGAGTAGTATAGCTGCTGAGCTAGGGCTTGACGCGTCTTTTGACGCTATAAAGGAGAACGACCCCACAAACATAGATAACTACTTCTCTTATTATGCTGAAATCGGAAAGCGAGATCCAAAGATAAAGTTTTCAAACAGTGGAGTAGACTTACGGTTTCCTGTTGACTATAATTGGAACAACTTTAACTCACGAATGAGCCAACTTTTTGCGGCTCTAAAGGGCAGAGACCACGTAGATTCAATAATATTAGATGTCGAAGATCCAAACTACATGACTATTAAGGGTTTTGAGGATACGTTTTTACCAGTTGAAGTTAGTGCCGCATATCACATAATCAGAGATATAGGTCCGGATATGCTAGACGAATCCTCCGTTAGGCTTAGATCTTCAATACTAGCTAATGAAAACACTCCGCAATGGCTTGTGGATAAGTTGACAGCGGTAGACTGGAGTAGCAGTAAGGAGATGAAAGACAGGAAGGCCAAGCAAGTTGCATCATTTTATGAGAACCACATTGGTAAGGAAATTGCCGAATACCTCGGGTATGACCTTGGTGGTTTCCACAACTCTGTAATGGATTCTGCTGAGAATAAAAAATTAAAAAATGGCGACGGGCTAGTTGTTGTAAAGGAAATACCTATATCCAAGGTGGATGGGAAGGAACTCAAAAATGAGTCTTTCTATGGAAAAATACCAACCAAGGAAGAACTGTCAAACATGACAGACGAAGAAATTGATGCTTTGGAGTTTGGTGTTTGGGATGTTGTTGGTTGGGAGTACATGCCAGGGGAAAACGCTTTTAGAAATGCAGATGGCGTATTCTCGGTGGATCCAGTTGGACAGCACAACGCTGACATAAGAAGTGGTGAGTACTATAAAGATCTAGAGCTTACTAAAAGTGCTACTCAGAATTCAACTAGTAATACAAAAGTTAAACTCGAGGATGTTCGGTTAATGAACAAAAGCCAAAAGCTGTTCAAGTCCATCGACGCTATACTAGTACAAGACATCTCAAGAGCTGAAAAGTTAATACTACTAGAGGTACTTGCTCCAGAAATAGCGGCAGCGAGTAAAGCCAATAGGGGTTTAGCCGCGGAAATTGTGGGTAACATGATCAATTCCGTTGCGGACGGGGATATGGATGCGGATGTATTCATATCTATACTGCAATCGCAAACAAACTTAGTTAAAGGCTTAAGAGCTTTATCGGGGTTAGATTTTGTCACTGTAACGGATGGTGCTCAAAACTCCAGGACATATGGCGAGCACATGGACCCCAATGTTAGGCTTATGATAAAACTTCAGGGGGTGATGATGGATGTTATAGAGTTTGACGACGCGGGGAATGCTATTGGGTTTAAGGATGGGGCGGATCCTGCTAGCGCTTTAGAAGCTGTATTTGCGGATCACACTCAATTCTACACAAATGCAGAGGTAAGTTTATCTATGGATAAACCAACAAGGTTTAATGAAAAACTAGTAAGAGGCTTGAAACCTCTACTATCACTGGGTTCAACTATTACTAAGAAAGATGGTGAAGAAGCATTGCTAGATCTAGCTGATAAGCTTGAAGATTTAGACAATGAGTACGCTGATGAAATAGCAAGTCATCTAAATATAGCTATTGAGGCTATGCAAGACGGATACGCTGCAAAAGCTACTCAAGCACTTAAGAGATTTAACAAAGCTTGTAAAGACATAAAAGATGGTAAAGGGTTAAATTTAAGTACTAGTGATTTAGCATTAGAAAGATTTAAGTTGTTGTCGAAAGAAGACCAAGCTAATGTATTTAGTTTTAGTGGAGAGACGCTATTAGAGAAGGTAAAAAGCTTAGAACTAGCTAAGATAGTGAAGGTGAATACCGCTGCTATAACCAAGAAAAACGAAGATGCTCGGGTAAAGGAAAATGACAACACTGTTAAAAGAGCTATTAAAACAGAGAAGTTATTGAATGGAGAGGGACAGGGTGCTAGTATTTTTGATTTTGATGGTACATTAGAAGAGGGTGGTAAAAATATAATCATCGCTACACACGTTGTTACCGGTGAAACAATAAATATATTATCTCATGATTTCCATAAGTTTGTAGCTGATCCTAAAAACAAAAACTTTGGGTATAATTTTGATGATTTCATCAACGTCAAAGAAAGTAAAAAAGGCCCAATGTTTCAGAAGTTCTTAAACCAGATAGATAAGTACGGTACTGATAACATACATATACTAACCGCTAGGCAACCTGGAGCAGCTTTAGCAATACAAATGTGGTTAAAGCAAAATGGAGTGAATTTGCCTTTGGAAAATATAACTGGGCTAGGTGTCTTGGGTCCAGATGGAAACCCAATTGTGGTTAGTGGAAAAGACAAAGCTAGTTGGATAGAGCAGAACCTAATATTAAACGGGTTTAACGATATATACTTTGTTGACGATGGACAGGCTATAGTAAACGATGTTAAGGATATGATGTTGAGATATCCGTCAAACATGATGATTGATGGTGGTAAGTCGGTTTTAGTTGACCCTGATTATGCAGATACACACGCTAAATACAGTGGGAGTTCTAACAGTGCTGTATTTAATGATTTTATAGAAGAAACCTCTGGGGTTGATGCTTCTAAAGTTTTTTCAGCGGCACAAGCTAGATTGCGTGGCAGTAAGGTTAGCGGTATAGATAACATTATACCATACTCGGCGGAGGATTTTAAAGGATTACTATATCAGTTCCTAGCGGACGGAGACCAAGGTGAATATCAGTTTAAATGGTTTTCTGAAAAATTAATAAAACCCTACTCAAGAGGAGAAATAGCTATATCAGCGGAGAAACAATTAGTAACAGGTCAATTTAAAAAATTACTAAGAGACATACCTAAGATTAGTAAAAAATTAAAAACTACTATAGGTAGAGAAGACGGCACGGATAGTAACTACACTTTGGATCACGCTGTACGCGTTTATCTTTGGTCGGAGGTAATGGGTATTGATATGGAAAAGCATGGTTTGTCAAAAAGAGATCAAAAGCTATTGGTTGATATAATTAAAAACGACGAGGAGATGATTGCTTTTGCTACACAGTTAAGCGCTATTTCTAATCAAGCAGATGGATATATCAAACCAGGTAAGTACTGGACTATAGAGAATATATCTAGCGATATAAATGACGTGATAAACGTTGTTGGGAGAGAAAAGCATTTAGCAGAGTTTCTTGAAAACAAAAATCAAGTGTTTTCTGAAGAAAACCTTAATAAAATAGAATCCATACACGGTACTAAATATAGAGAAGCGCTAGAGTTAATGCTTGATAGAATGGAGACTGGTAGCTCACAAGGTAAGAAAATGAAAAGCGGAGATAGAGTTACGGATATGTATAACAATTGGGTCAACAACTCTGTTGGAGCGGTTATGTTTTTAAATGGTAGATCAGCTGTGCTACAAACACTATCTACTTTTAACTACGTTAAATTAACGGGTCCAAACAACCCCGCGGCTGCGGCTAGTGCTTTCGCTAATCAACCTCAGTTTTGGGCTGATTTTACTGAGCTATGGAACTCTGACTACCTAGTGTCAAGAAGAACAGGTCAACAGCGTGGTATTAACGAGGCTGAATTATACGCTGCTATTGAAAAAGCTGATAACAAGCCAAAAGCAGCTATAGCATGGTTACTGAGTAAGGGGTTTTTGCCAACTCAGATAGCGGATAGTTTCGCTATTTGCTCGGGTGGTTCCACTTATGTTAGGAATTATACAAATACGGTATCTGACATGCTACTCGATTACAAAGCTAGTGGTGTGGATATTTCTTTGCTATTTGAGGCGCAAGACATTTTTACAGAAGAAGATTTAAAAATACACTTAAAGGGTAGGGACATAAATACATTAACGGAACAGGAGTTAGGGGAATTAGCAAAGAATATAGCTACTGAGAAATTTGTGCTAGAGACGGAATCAGGTCAGCAGTCCTCTAGACAAGATATGTTGTCTCAGCAACAAACGGGAGGCTTGGGTAGGTTGGTGCTAGCATTTAAAAATACTCCGATGCAGTATACTCGTAAAATCCTAAGAGCGTCGCAAGATCTTAAGAATGGTAGGGGTAATCCAGCCGAGCACATTGGGAAAATAGCTTATTATGGCGGTATACAAAATTTGATGTTTACTGGTTTGCAGCAAACTTTATTTGCATCACTCGGTGCTGACGACGAAGAGTGGGAGGAAAAAACGGATAACGTTGTTCAGAGTATGGTTGACAATATTTTAAACGGGATGGGATTGGGTGGAGTTATTGTTGTTACGGTTAAAAACGGTGTTTTAGAATACCAGCAGCAAGAGAAAAAAGGTTGGAATGCCGACCACACTTACACGATTCTCCAATTTGCAAACTTTTCTCCAACCATAGGTTCTAAACTTAGAAAGTTATACGGCGCAATAAAAGGGAAGCAGTACAATGAGGGAGCTATCGAGAAAATGGATCTATGGAACCCTCAAAACCCAGCTTGGGCTTCTGTAGCTAATTTAGTGTCTGCGCTGACAAATCTACCTGCTGATAGGCTTGTGAATAAAATGAATAATCTTTTTGCAATTTCTGCTGATGAAAACGAATGGTGGCAAAACTTATCACTACTACTGGGTTGGAACACTTGGGATCTTGGTGTAGAGACCGAAGCTAAGCTTATAAACAAAAAATTTAAGGAAGAGAAAATAATAGAGAAAAAAGAGGAGAAGAAGGAAGAGGCTCAAAAAGTAGTTGATGTAGTTGTAGAAGAAGAGGTTAAAAAAGAAGAAGAAGGCAAGGGCACCGATGTAAACACCTGTGCTGGCGCTGGGTCTGGTGGCGAAAGATGTAAAGTAAAAGTTGATAAAGCTGGTGATAAATGTCAATACCACGCTTCTAAAAAAGAAAAGGCAAAAATGAAAAAATGTGGACACATATATGATAAAGGCCCTAAAAAAGGCAAGGGATGTGGCAACTTTGCCGTTAACGATGCTGGAAGATGTAATGTGGCACAACACCAACCAAAAAAATAGTAAACAATTCAAAAAATAAGTGATAATATAAAGATGGTGAAAAGACTAATAATACTGCTCTTACTAGTTTCAAACATAGTAACAGCTCAAACATTTGATAATGAAGACTTTAAGAAACTATTTAAGTTCTCTACGTTTTATGCCGCGGTAAACGGAGGTACATCACTTTCTGATGTAGATGTTTTTTCTGTAAACAACGGGTTATCAACACAAACAATTTCAACTCCTTACGATTATAATTTCGCAATAGGACTACGTAAAATAGCTAGATTCGGTTACGAAAACAAAGCGCAAACTTTTTATGATGGTACTGAGACGAATTACAGTGATGCAGCCATTGTAGGTAAGTCAAGAGGGGTTGAATACTTATTCGAGATAGACTACAAAAGACAAGAGGGCAAAAACTACATGGATCAACACCATTTTATTAGATACAGCTCTGATGATGGTTGCCCAGACGAGTTGTGTATAAACTTTTTTGCTTTAAAAGTAGAATACTTGGAAGATGGATTTGCTGATATTAAATACTTTGAAGCATCGGAAAGATATAGGGTTAGAAAAAGCAGAAACTTATCGTGGAATATTGGCGCTGCTCACAGGCTTGCTGAACCTTATGGTTATAATGCACTAGACGAGTGGATGTTAGATAATGGAGATATTCATTACACTTATTTAGCTCTACAAGAAGGTTATACTGTTGATATACAAAACAGCGAGTACTTCTCCCCGTCAGGTGAATTAGTAGCTACAAGCCCAGAGGTTTGGGATGCAGTTGTTATACCAGAAGTCTTAGCTGATTACACTGAAAAGAAAAGAAACGAATTAAAGAAAACCCTACAACATTCGCTTGTTATGGGGTTTGATTACTATAAGTATAGTAAATCAACCTGGACACACGCTTGGGCTAGTGTTATGCCTTATCATTATGATAATGGTAGTGAGTTCTCTTATCACAACTACGTGGACGGGCAATGGGCTGATTATTCGCTAGGCTTTATATATGGTATAAAGCATAATAAATCATTAGGATATTTTATAGAAGGAAAATACAATAGGTACTGGAATAGGACTTGGTACGACTTTAAATTAGGTATGAACTACGTTATATTTTAACATGGCAAAAGAATTAAGTGAAAACACAGGTGTAACGGTTAGCATAAAAACATTAGGCGGTATTGCTGCTTTAATTGCTACTATAGTAGGTATGTGGTTTGCTTTGCAAGCAGATATAGCTGAGGCAAGGACACTACCAGAACCACCACCTCAAGACGTAAGCCGAATGGAGTTTGACATGAAGGATAAGATGATTAGGCAAACAATACTAACCACACAGGAGGATGTGGAAGCTATGAAAAAAACCCTCGAAAGAATAGAGGATAAACTCTACAACAGATGATGAGTAAAATAGATGTTGCTTGGAAGATTTTTGGCATATACTTATTAGTATTAATATTAGTGTGCGTTTGTGGGAGTGCTTCAGGGCAAATAAAAATTTGCCAGTTTAACGCTAGTTGGAATAGTGCAAACGAAGTGCCTTGGGTTAGTGAACTTAAAGACTGTCAAACTATTTCTTACGTAGATATAGCGACAGACCCTAAGTCACAAGCAAAGCACAAGATAGCTGCCATACCAACTATCATAATATTTAAAGATGGTGAAGAGGTTGCTAGATTTCAAGCTGACCTTAGTTTTAAGATGCTAGCAACTAGAGAGGAAGTACAGGAAGAAATAGACAATATACTAATGAGCGACTTTTAAAATGGCATACATACAAATAAACAATCCCTTTCCAGTTACTAGTTGTGGTAGACGTAGAACGTTTACTCAGGGTGGTAATCCTGGAAGTGATCGTACGGAAGAAAGTCCATTTATGAGGACTAAGCCTTACACCGCTGGGATGAGCAAGAAAGAGAGGGACGCTTACAACACAGAAACAGGTGGTAACATTAAAGGTGAACAACCAGGCGGTGGATCACGTAAAGATTCGTATTGCGCTAGATCTGCTGGTATAAAAAAATGTAAAGATCCAGATAAAAATGGTGATTGTCCAAATGATATAGCTAGAAGAAATTGGAAATGCGGAAAAAAATAAACTATGAATAAGATACTAATACTATTACTATTACCTATATTATCATTTGGTCAGGGAAATGTTCCAGCCACGGTTATAATAAACTTAGACCAATATATGTCAGAAACTTCTTGGGATATTCAAGATACCGCTGGTAACGTAGTTGCTTCTGATGGACCTTATTACAGTGCTGTTAATTATCAATCTTTAGCTATACCTGTTATAATACCTGAAGGACCAATGGTATTTACAATATATGATTCATATGGTGATGGGCTTGCTGGAGCTCTCTGGGGTGGTTTAGATGGATCTTATTATGTTATACAGTGTAATGATACTCTTGTGTTTGGAGACGTCCCTAATTTTGGTCTTGACACAGCACACGCTTTTGGCTCAGACGCTTGTCCACCCGTCATGGGGTGTATGGACCCAGCGTTTGTTGAGTTTAATCCCTTAGCTGATTCTTCTGATGGTTCATGCAACACTTTAAAAGTGTTTGGCTGTACGGATGACAGTATGTACAACTGGAACCCACTAGCTAACACAATGGCTTTAATACCTAATTGTGATTATGTATTAACACTAACAGATTTAATAGGTGATGGATGGCAAGCATCTTACTTAGAAGTAAAACAAGACACCAACACATGGTACTACTCTATAGATACCGCTTTGTATTCTCAAGACTTTATAATAAACTTAAACTCACCGATGCAGGTAGAGTTTACGTTTCACATTACACAACAAGCTGCTTTAACAGCTTCTCATTGTGGTTTTAAACTAACAAACCCACTAGGTAACACAACAATAGAGGTGTTAGCTCCATTCATACAACCTCTGTTTAAATACAAGACATCGACTTACTGCGGTAATTTATGTATTGAAAGGATATTCGGGTGCACTTACCCAACAGCTATTAATTATGATCCATTAGCAAATACAGATGACGTTAGCTGTTATTACAACCCAGGCTGTACTAGTCCCACTTATGTAGAATACGATGCTAGCTTTGATTATGATGATGGTTCATGTAATACTTTAGTTGTTTTAGGATGTATGGATGAATCAGCTTTTAACTACAATCCATTGGCAAATACAGAGATTGCAGGTTCTTGTATAGCGATTGTTGAAGGTTGCATGCAGCCTTTAGCTTTCAACTATAATGTTAACGCTAATGTTTCGGATACCTGTATAGCGGTTTTGTACGGCTGTACAGATCCAACAATGTTTAATTATTGTGTTGATTGTAATACTAATAACTTTGATTGTGATCCCTACGTTTTTGGCTGCACAGACTCAATAATGTTTAATTATAACCCACTAGCAAATGCTGACAATAATAGCTGTACTCCTTTTGTATTCGGTTGTACGGATCCTTCTATGCTTAACTACGATCCTTTGTCGAACGCGGAGGATTTTAGTTGTATCGAATTTGCATACGGCTGCATGGATGAAACAGCTCTCAACTATGACCCAATGGCTAACACAGAAAACGAATCGTGTGTTACTATCGTTGAAGGTTGCATGGATCTTAATGCCTATAACTACTCTGCTGAGGCCAATGTTAGTGATAACAATTGTCTTTATGATGCTGGTTGTATTACTGGTCCTGGTTTACCTTATTGGTTAAACGATCCTTGTTACGCTTGGGTAATATCTGTAGATGATTACTGCTGCGACAACGAATGGGATGACATTTGCCAGTTAACCTACAATTACTGTGATGGAACTTATATTGGGCCATTATTAAGTAGAGTTAAAGAAGAAAAAAAATTAATGGCTATTACTGATATATTAGGTAGAGAAACAAAAGAAACTAAAAACAAACTTTTATTTTACATTTACAACGACGGAAGTGTAGAAAAGAAATTAATTAAACAATAAACAACTAAAAAAATAAATTATGGCAACAATTACACCAACGCTAACGTTGACATCTAATGCTTCTGGAGCATCTGTACCTGGTCCATTAAGTGTAGCCTTATCGTTATCAGCAACAGACTTATTGACAGTAGACACTGTTCAATCAAAAATAGTAACAGTGAGCGCGACACACGCGATTCTTTGGGATGCTAGTGCTATTTCAGACGGTACTCAAACAGCTGGTACGGACGGTGGTTTCTTGTATTTGAAAAACCTTACAGGTACTTCTAATATATACATTGGATATGGAAGCTCTGCCGCTCTTCAAGCTGATGACACCGCTATTAGATTAATGACTCTTAAACCAGGTGAGTTCGCATGGGTGCCATGGGATTTGAACGCAGACATCATTGTTGATGCGGCTGGCGCTGGAACATTAGAAACGTGGTATTTCGATAGAGGATAGTAAATGGCTACTTTCGCTTATTATAAAATAACTACAACTGCTGCTACCACTATATCCGCTAAAGAAATTGGTGATCCAAAATCGATCACTCTTTGTAATTTAGATGCGAGTGGAGATGCGTGTACAATTGACTTGTATTTAGAAGATGGAGGGGTTTCAGATACTCAAAATCCAATTTATATACTTCATGATGTTGTTATACCTGGCGGAACTACTTTAGTGTTAGAGCATCCAGAAATACTTTATGATTCTATAGCTTATGGCCTTGTAGTAAAACTAACCACCGTTAGTGGAACTCAGTTGTTAGATGTTAAAGTAGCTTACTAGTATGAAGTGGATAGGACAACAAATATATGATAAAGTATCTAGATTTAGAGATGACGTCTATCTAGAAAATATAGTCACTGGAACTATAGTTAGTGGAGGTCACTTGGGGTTAGACTCAAACAATAAAATTGTAAAAGCAGTAGATGGTGGGGGTGATATTACAGGGGTTAAAGTTTCAGCTGATACTGATGATTATACTGTTACTAGTGGCGCTTTTGAATTTACCATCGCTGGTGGAACAGGTATAACCACAAGTGTTTCTGGTACCACTTTAACGGTAGCTGAAACGGCAGAGAAGAAAACATTAGCAGCCATCGACACTTTAACAGGGGTTACGGCGACTAATTTAGGAACTTTTACAGGAAGTACTATCTCGGATTCTAGCAACATTAAAGGAGCACTACAAGATTTAGAAGAAAAAACAGAGGTAGTCGCAGCGGCGGGTACGTCTGGTATAGTCGAACTTGCTACGACGGCAGAAACAAACACGGGTAGTGACACGGCTAGAGTTGTTACACCAGATGGCTTGAATGATTGGACCGGTGGAGCGGGTGCAGTTACAAAGTTAGGGACGATAGCAACTGGAGTATGGAACGCCACAGCTATTGCATCAGCTAAAATGGCTACTGGAACAGCGTCTGCTCAAGGAGCGCTTGAATTAGCAACAACAGGTGAGGCTGATACTGGAACTGACACCGCGAGGGCTATAACCGCGGCTGGATTAAAATCACATGTTGACACTAGGTATTCTTACTCCTACATAACACTAAGCGCTAGTGCTAAGCCAACAAAAGACGGTAGTGATAATCCAGAATGGATGGTACCTAATATAAATAAAGGTATATACGAAGAGGATTGGAATAGAGATACAGGTGTAACAAGCACAACAGTTGGTGCAACGGCTTATGCCCTTGGTCGATATACAGCTGTCAACTCATTTATAATACCGCACGCTGGAATTTTAGTTGGATTCCATGGTATTGGAAGGAATGGAACTGCAGACAGAACCTTTAAAGGAGGCTTGTTTCACGCCGATAATGGGTTAGGTGGAGCTGGAGCAGATGGAAACGCTGGGGAAGGAATAGATTACGGTAGTACCGGCACTCATCACGAATTTAGTTTAAGGTGTATTGCTACGGCCGTTGAGACAGAGGCTTCTAGCGGTGCTGATGGTACGTCATCACACAGTTTTCAAGGCCCTTGTAAATTAATATCTAACTCTGCAAACTTACAGTTACAGGCTGGAGATGCTTTAATGCCAGCCATAATGGGAAATGACACTGGAGCTACAGACGAGATATTTATGTCAATGACAATAATATTAAAAATACCACTAGCATAATTAAATAAAATGTATACAAGAAAACAAATTAAAAGTACAGTAGAAGCTTTAGGCTATAAGTATTTTACAGGGGAAGAATATGATATAAATATTATTGGTGTTAGAAATTCCGAAACTAAAGGCAAGGTTACAAATCGCTTTGACGATAAACTTACTGTATCATACAAAGCAGATGGCGAGTGGCAATACCATGAGTTTGATTGCACTACAGATCCTGGAACCCATTGGGTGGAAAACATATTAAATGATAAAGGAGTTGCAATATTAAAACCAGGTCAATACAGAAGGTCTCACAAGC
>Ga0209816_1000561_pt1 | contig 29560 bp, 27 predicted proteins | sample CoawatmetaG01DNA_FD_187509 | JGI IMG/M metagenome (GOLD analysis project Ga0209816, IMG submission 187509) | Marine microbial communities from the West Antarctic Peninsula - Coastal water metaG017-DNA (SPAdes) (version 2) | ecosystem: Environmental > Aquatic > Marine > Coastal ...
CTATTGTGATTGCAGTAGCCTGTAAGCATAGGGCTCAAGCATTTGAATTATCAAGATATATTATTGAAGAGATAAAAAAAAGAACACCTATTTGGAAAAAAGAACATTATGATAATGAAAAATCAAGCTGGTTAAAAGGAAATGTAATAATTGACAATAAAGAATAAAAATGAAAAAAATATTTAGTTCAGAAATTACTCCAGAAACTATTTATAATAGTAGACGCTCATTTATAAAAAAGTTAGGTTTTTCTACTGGGTCTTTAATTTTAAGTTCAAGTTTTTTTTTAAATAATTCTTCCCAAGCAGAGGAAAGGAATAAACTTACTACCTACAAAGACATTACTACTTATAATAATTATTATGAATTTGGGACTTCGAAAGAAGACCCCTCTATAAATTCTAAAAATTTTACTGCTGAACCGTGGTCTATTCAAATTGAAGGTGAGGTTGATAAGCCAATAACTGTATCTTATGAAACTATGGTTAAAGATTTCCCTATTCAAGAAAAGATGTACAGACTTCGTTGCGTTGAAGGATGGTCAATGGTTATTCCATGGATGGGATTTTCTTTAAGTCATTTATTAAAAAAAGTTTCTATTAAAAATACAGCAAAGTTTGTTGAATTTGAAAGTGTATACAGACCTAAAGAGATGATTGGTCAAAAAAGTAATATTTTGTCATGGCCTTACAAAGAAGGCTTACGATTAGATGAAGCGATGCATCCTTTGACTTTAATGGCCACAGGCCTTTATGGGAAAAAACTTCCCAATCAAAATGGAGCTCCATTAAGGTTAGTAGTTCCGTGGAAATACGGATTCAAAAGTGCAAAAGCTATTGTCAAAATTAAGCTAGTAAAAAAAATGCCGGTTTCCTCATGGATGAAAGCTATAAGTCAGGAGTATGGATTTTATTCAAATGTAAATCCTAAGGTAAGTCATCCAAGATGGTCTCAAGCAACTGAGCGAAGAATAGGTGATTCAATTTTTAGCCCTAGAAGACCTACGGAACTTTTTAATGGTTATGGTGAAGAAGTATCTAGTCTTTACAAAGGAATGGATCTTCAAAAATACTATTAATATCTTGATGTACTCCCCTCTTTTTTTCAAAAAAATAGTATTTTTTCTATGCTTGTGGCCCATTATTTCTATGGGTTTTACTTTTTTTACAAATAACTTTGGTGCAAATCCTGTGAATGAAATAATTCATCATTTTGGAAAATGGACCCTTATTTTTATTTGTCTTACTTTGAGCATAAGTCCTCTGCGCCGAATAACAAAATCAAATAGCTGGCTTCTCTATAGAAAAATGTTGGGACTGTTTGTTTTTTTTTATGCAAGTATTCATCTTTTATCTTACACAGGTTTAGATCATCATTTTGATTGGAATATAATTGTAGAAGATATTTTAGAACATCGATATGTATTGGTAGGAACAGCTGCCTGGATTTTGCTTTTGCCCTTAGCTCTTACTTCCTCTCAAAGAATGAAAAAAATATTAAAACAAAACTGGATAAAACTACATCGACTAGTTTATGTAGTTGCTATATTGGGAGTTCTTCATTATTTATGGTTAGTCAAAAAAGATTTAACTCAACCAATGATCTACGCAATAATAATTACTATTTTATTATTATTTAGAATTAAGTTTAAAAAAAATTAACTATGATGGAAATTAATTTTTTATTTTTAGCCTGCACAGTTCCGGCCATCATGCTTTATGGTATTGCAAAATCTGGTCTTGGTGGGTCAATGTCTTTAATTTCCATACCATTAATGACAGTTGTTATGCCACTTAACGAAGCGATTGCTATAATATTACCTATACTAATTTTAACAGACATTGCTGCTGTTTATAAATTTAGAAAACAATTTGATAAAGATACAGTTAAATTAATGGTAAGTGGAGGAATTGTTGGGGTTATAGTAGGATCTCTAACTTATACTTATTTTACAGAAGAATTATTAAAATTTATTATTGGAGTTATGGGTTTTGCTTTCACAGCTCATTATTTTTTATTTAAAAGAAAAAAAAAAGTGCCTGTAGAAAAATCGATTCTTAAAGGAAGCCTATCATCTATAGCTGCAGGATTTGCAAGTTTTTGTGCTCACTCAGGTGGAACACCTACTAGTATTTACTTGTTACCCCTCAGATTAAAAAAAGAAGTGTATGTTGGAACTAGAGTTATTTTTTTTATGTTTCTAAATCTATCTAAACTACCTCTTTATTTAGCGCTGTCCATTCTAAGTATAGAAAGTTTAAAGCAATCAATTATGTTTTTGCCTATTTCGTTTGTAGGAATATTAATTGGTTATTTTATACTAAAAAAAATTAAACAAGATACTTTCTACTCAATTGTTTATACTTTAATTTTAATTAGTAGTTCGAAATTACTATTTGATTATTTAGCTTAAAAAGTAAAAGACCTATAAATCATAACTAGAGCACCCAAAATAACGGCAGCTTCTATAACAATGGTATGCATTTTAGCTCCTAGCTTATCAGCAATTTTTTTCGCTATGTAAGACCCTAGTATTGAAACCATCCCAATTAAAGATCCAAAAAATAAAACTTCATTATTCAAAAGTCCTAATTGCCTAAATGACCAAAGTCTAGTCGCGCTATTTATAACAGTTATAAAAGCATCAGTTCCAATTATTTGTGGGCCTACTAGACCATTTGATGCTAAAGCTGTTAAAAGAACAGATCCAGGGCCTAAAATTACACCGCTTATTGTACCATAAAATACAGCCATCACAGATAATCCTACCCAACCTATTTCTAATTTTATTTTTTTGAAAAAACGTCTCAATATAACGATGAAAGCAAGCCCAAACCCTAAACAAAAATACAAAACTCTTTCTGAAACTGAAGCATAAAAATTTGTACCCATAAATACAAAAGGTGAGGCAATGAGGGCAAACAGCAAAGCTTTTTTCCAAAATATATGTTTTCTGTAAAAATACATTCTTGATATATTTGAAAATAAAACAAAAACTGACATTAGTGGCACTAAAAGTTTAATGGGGATAAAAGCGGCAACTAGTAAGCCCAAGGTCATTCCACCTCCATAACCAGATATACCTGACACTATAGATGCAAATAAGGCTACAGATATTAGTATGGCAATTTCTATAAAAGACAAGCTCGTAGCTAAGTTAGTTAAGCTAAAGTCTTCCATCTTTAGAATAAATTAATTTTAGAATAGTCAGGTTTATCGAAAAAACTTTCAATAAATATATTAAGTTTTTTTATTTGGTCATTATTTAATTTTCCAAAAGATAAATTATCATTAAATTTTTGATCTATATCTTTGAAAACTAAAGGTTGTTTTTTTCCACCTCTTAAACAATCTTGTTTTTCAATTATTTGCCCTTCTTCAGTTTCTACTATAAGAGTTCCAGAGTAATTTTTTGGATATTCATCATTAGGATCAATTTCGTATTCAATTATTTGAGTTAATTTTAAAATTTCCTGATCATTAATATTATTTTCATCAAATTCTGCCAAACCTGCTTTACCTTTCAATAAACCAATTGCAATGCAGTATGGAGTTGAAAATTTAGCGCTATATGCTGAGGAAGGATTTCTTTTTTCACTTATTGGCTCCCATAATCTATGGACTGTTCCCTCTCCTACTAAAGCTTTAATTTTTTTAATCTTAGAGATGTCTCCTATTTTTTCTTTCAATCTTATTGCGCAGTCAATAAATGGTTGAGTCATAGTTCCACAAGCGAAGGGTTTAAAGGCAAGATTTTTAACATGATAAACTTTACCAAGATCGTTCGTTAGCTCATTAAAATTTCTATCTATATCTTTTTTTGCAAAACAATTAAAAAAACCATGGTCTCCTTCAAAAACTGTTCTAGGACCAGCAAAATTATTTTTGGCAATCATCGATGCTTGAATACCAGAGCTTGTCGCCCAACCAGGATGTAATCTTTTAGTAGATGTTCCTTCGGCTAAATATTCAATAATCCCAGAAGATAAACTTCCAGCTATTCCCAAAGCTGAAGCAAATTGTTTGTCGGTAAGGTTTAAAGCACTTGCTATTCCAGCTGTAACACCAAGAGTTCCGCAAATAGCTGTCGGATGAAAACCTTGTTTGTGCATAGCTGTTGGGGCAACTAATGCCAATCTACACATCAATTCCCCTCCTACTACTAAAGATTTTATCAATTGCTCACCTGATAAATTAAAGTATTGCCCTGCAGAAAGACACATTGAAATCATAGATGCACCAACGTGCATTGGATTACCTTCAAATGTGTCATCGTAGTCTTCCCCATGCGCAGAAGTACCAGAGATAATTGCGGAAGAGCTTAAGTCGAACTTTTCTTTGTGGCCTAATACAAAAATATTTCCAGAATTATTATACGTTTTAACCAAACTTTGAACATAGTCTTCATTTCTGGCAGAAATTATTAGGCCACATATATCTTTTAATAAAAATTGAAAATTTTTAACTAACTCTTCGTCTAAATTTTTAACATCTAAAGAATTTGCCCAAGAGGCAAATTGTTCTGCGTAAGTCTTCATGGTGTGTAAGCACCACCATTTACATGAAGAACCTGTCCATTAATGTATCCTGATTCTTTTTTGCATAAATTTGAAATAACCTCAGCCACATCTTCTGGATTTCCATATCTTCCCGTTGATAGATTGGGTGTTTGCGGATGCTTGAGCCAATGTCCTTCTAAATTTTTCTTATCTGTGTCAAAATCCTCTATAAAACCAGGGACCACACAATTGCAAGTTATTCCTCTTTCTATAAATTCCATGCTAATTGCTTTTGTTAAACCAACTAGTGCAGCTTTAGAAGTGACGACATGTGCTCTTTCTCTTCCACCTATATGTGCGGATAGACCACCTATATTAATTATTCTTCCCCAGGAGTTTTTTGTCATAGAGCCTATTAATCCTTGTGCACATAAGAATGCAGCATCAATATTAACTGACATTATTTTTTTCCAATCATCATATTTTATTTTTTCAAACTCTTCGTGAATTCTCATCCCAGCATTATTAACAAGTATTAATGCATCTCCCATTTCATCAGCTTTTTCTTTTATGGAGTTGATAGTTTTTAATTCTGATAAGTCCCCAACTACAATCTCACATTTTTGAGAAAGGTCAGTTATTTGTTGACTAGTTTTTTTTGCTTCTTCTATACTTTTTCCGCCAGTATGAATTAGTATATCAAAGCCCTGTTGCGCTAGCTTAGTAGCCGTAGCTCTGCCAATCATTCTGGCACCGCCAGTAATAACTGCAACTTTATTTTTCATTTATTTTTTTTTAAAGAGCCGCCGTATATTACCCCAGAATGGAGTAGACAAACTTATAATAGTTAAAATAAAGAAAAATACGAACACACCGCTATCAAAGAACTTAAAAAAGTTACTGTCATAGATTACCATGGATTGCGTAAATGTTTCTTCAAGCATGCCACCTAAAATTAAACCCATAACTAAAGGAGCAGGTGAAAATCCATTTCTTAAAGCAAAGTAACCAATAATTCCTGATAAAAGCATTACCCAAACATCAAAAAAAGCAGAGCTATATGAATAAGAACCTATCAAAGAAAAAATAAGCACCGAAGGCCATAAAAATCTTTTTGGAATGAATGTAATCATAGAAAAGAATTTGGCTCCAACCAAACCTATTCCTAAAAAACCTATGTTGGCAATAAACATAGCTCCAAATATTGCATAAACCATATGAGGAGTTTCTGTAATCAAATAAGGCCCAGGTCTAAAACCATGCATAACAAGAGCTGCTAGAATCAAGGCTGTAGTTCCACTGCCGGGAATTCCAAGAGCAAGTGTAGGGACCATCGCTCCACCTGCTGCTGCATTATTGGCAGCTTCTGGACCTACTATTCCTTCAGCACATCCAGTTCCAAATAGTTCTGGTGTTTTTGAAAATCTTTTCGCTTCATTGTAACCCATCATTGCTGCTACAGTTGAGCCCTCTGCAGGTAAAATTCCAATAAAAGTTCCTAGACCAGAAGATCTAAGAATAGTACCTTTTAATGCTTTTAGCTCAGCTATTGTTGGAAGTCTCAAAGCTTTTGCATTCATTCTTTCTACTGCGTCATTTAAAGTTTTTGATTGTGTTAACAATTCTGAAATCGCAAACAAACCAATTAAGACCGGTACAAACTTAATTCCCTCAGATAATTCTGGTATTCCAAATTCAAATCTTTCAACTCCTGTTGCTAAATGCACACCAACTGTAGAAATTAAAACTCCAGTAACTCCAGCTATTAAGTTTCTTATTGAAGATTTTCCACTCATAGAAGCTAACATTGATAGCGCAAACAATGCTAATCCAAAATATTCTATCGGACCAAATTTTAAAGCTAGCTCAGCTAATAAAGGAGTTGCAAATAAAAATATAACTATACTTATCATTCCACCTATCACACTAGACACTGCCGCTAATCCAAGTGCTCTTCCTGGCTCACCTTTTTTTGCCATTTGATATCCATCTAACGCTGTCGCTACAGCCGGTGGAGCTCCGGGAGCATTAATTAAAATTGCAGTTATGGATCCTCCAAAAGTTCCTGCGCAATATAATGCTGCCATCATAGAAATAGCTGCAACAGGATCTAAACTAATTGTAAATGGCATTAGTAATGCAATTGCCATTGGCGAACTCAATCCGGGTAAGGCCCCAACTAGAACACCAATTAAAACCCCTGCAAAAATTACCATAATATTTTTAAATTCAAATATTAGGCTTAACCCTTTTAATACATCATCCATATTATTTTATTATCCTTAAATTAAAATTATTTTAAATATTCCAGCACACCTGGCTCCATATACAAACCAAGCACTTCGTGAAAAAGCAAATAAACTAGCATTGGAAATACTACGGCATAAATTGCTACAGCAATATAGTTTTTCTCTCCCCAAACTAATGGAAACACAATTGCGGTTACAAACATAGTAAGTGCCGCTCCTAAAAAACTTGATAAAGAAACGATAGTAAGAATCATAACTATGGTAATCCAAGTAATCGGTATTGTTTTCTCGTTTCTTTCTTTGTCAATTTTCTCTATTTTTTCTGGCGTTATTTTAAACTCAATTGGAAGAATACATGCTAAAACAATTAGCATTACTACCAAAATTCTTGGAAACACGTCTGCATTAAGTGTATCGCCCAAAACCATTGGTGCAGATGGAAACTTAGTTGCCTCGTAATACATGAATGCGCCAAAGGCAATCAAGATAGAAGCTAACCACAAGTCTTTTCTGTGAAACATTTTAGCGCCTGATTTCTCAGGCGCTAAATTATGTGAACTTTGATCTGACATTGATATTATTTAGTTAGACCTAGTCCTTTTAATGCTTCTGCAGCTTTTGCATAGTTTTCTTTAAGTTGCTTATCCCAAACTTTTGTTCCAGCTGGACTTGTTGCTGGATCTAGAGAGGCTCCTCTTAAATAACCTGCGAAAGTATCATGCTTCATAGCTTTTACCATTGCCTTAGAAATTTGGTCAATGATTGGCTGCGGAGTACCTTTTAAAACAGCATATCCTCTTGTAGTCACAACTTTAACTTTGTGACCCATTGAGTATGATGTTTTAACTTTTGGGTAATCTGCCATTTTTTTATCATGAAGTAATACAATAGCTTTGATTTTTTTTGCTGCAATCATTGCTGCTGCTTCTGAAGGATTCAAGATTGTAGCCTCGATTTTTCCAGAAACTACTGCTTGTAAACTTTGAGCACCCGATCCAAAAGAAACATATTTGAATTTTGCGCCTGAAGCTTGAGCGTAACTATATCCACCAATATGCTCAGTTCCACCAATTGATGCTATTCCAACTAAAATTGGTTTTTTCTGAGAACGTTTTAGGAATTTTTTAATTGTACTAAGCTCTCTATTTTTTTTATTTACAACAATAAAGTTTGGCTCTTCCATAGCTCTTGCAACTCCAACAAGATCATCGATCTTCATTTTAGATTTGCCTCTAGCCATTGTGTACAAATGAGACTCTGTAAGTGCCATAATAGTACAACCATCTTTAGGTCTAGTTAAAGTATAGTTCTGTGCTTTTGCTCCAGATCCACCTCTTTTACCAACAACCTGAATGTCAGTCTTAAGGTATCTTCTAGTTCTTACTGACATCATTCGAGCAGTAGTATCTGTACCACCACCGTATGAAGCATGGATCACAACTTGTACTGGATCACATCCTTTTGTTGCATAAGATTCTTTCTTCTTTTTTTTGTGAGAACCGGCATCCGCAGGCACTACAGCTAAAGAAGTAAAAATTAATGCAGCAACTGAAAATAAACCAAACAGTTTTTTAAAGTTATTCATTATTTTTCCCCTATTTAATTGTTTAATGGAATAAAGCTAACACAAAAGAATTTTATATCAATATACAAAACATAGTTTCACATTATGAAATATTGTTTTATAAAAACAATTTAATAGATTTATGGTCTATAATTTAGAAAATACACATTCAATATTGATATTATGATGTCACATAAAATAATTATCCCCAGTCCTGGGAAAAGAATTGAAAAAAAAAATCAACTTGCATGGCTATTGGCTTCAATGGCATCACAAAAATGGGAATCAAATAATCTTATTAATGAGATGGTTGGAAATCGATTAATTGACAATGCAGGTGTCGCCATCGCAGCAATCAATAGAGATCCGGTTTGTGTGGCAAGGTCACAAGCCATGTTTCATAAAAAAAAAAACGGTTCTACACTTTTTGGATTGAGCAATGATAAAAAATTTAATTGCGAATGGGCTGCTTGGGCCAATGCAGTAGCAGTTAGAGAATTAGATTTTCATGATAACATCATGGCCAAAGAAACTTGCCATCCAGGCGATTGTATTCCAACTATTTTAGCAGTTGCGCAACAAAAAAAATTAAATGGAAAAGATCTTGTACGAGGGATTGCAACCAGTTACGAAATACAATTAAGGTTATCAATGTCTATTGCCTTGAACCCAAATAAAATTGATCACGTAGGTCACCTGGGTCCCGCAATTACTGGAGGTATAGGTGCAATGTTAAATCTTGATGAAGAAACTATTTATCAAGCCATACAGTATAGTGCACACACTTCTATTTTTACTAGACAGGGAAGAAAGGGAGACCTCTCTAGTTGGAAGGCATTTGCTCCAGGATTGGTTGGAAGAAATGCAATTGATGCAATTGATCGTGCGATCCGAGGGGAAAAAGGACCTAGCCCAGTTTGGGAAGGAGATTATGGAATCGTTCCTATTTTGCTTCATAAGGAAAATGAAAATATCGAAATAAATCTGCCAGAAAAAAACGGTCCTAGATCAGGAATTCTTTCTACTTTTACCAAAGAGCATTCAGCTGGCTATCATGGAAATTCTATTATTGATTTGGCATTTCTTTTAAGAGAAAAAATTAAAGATTTAAAAGAAATAAAAAAAATAAATATTTACTCAAAAAAATATACTCACATTGTTATGGGGTCTGGAAGTAATGATCCTGAAAAATATAGCCCTGAAGCTTCTAGAGAAACGTTAGATCATTCAGCAATGTATATTTTTGCTGTAGCTCTAGAAGATGGATTTTGGCATCATGAAACTAGCTACAGTAAAGAAAGAAAACAAAAACAAGAAACTATTAAATTGTGGAAAAAAGTTGAAACATTTGAGGATTCTGATTTTAACCAAAGGTATTATAATGAAAAAGATCCTTTAAAAAAAGTGCAAGGTGCCAAAGTCGAAGTAATTATGAATGATGAGACTAAAGTAATAGAACAATTGAATTTTGCCAATGCTCACCCTGGAGGAAAAACACCCTTTGGCAGAAATGAATATATAAAGAAGATGCAACCCCTTATAAATGGGTTCGTTTCGCAACAAGAAGAATTGAGGTTTATTAACCTTATAGATAACCTGGAAAACCTGGACTTAAATGAGATCCAAAATTTGAATCTTACTTGTGATCAAAATACAGTTGATTTAAATAAGAACAAAATAGAAGGAATATTTAATTAATGAACATTCAACAAGAACTTACCAAATATATTGCTTCAGCAATTCACAATGATTTACCCAAAATAACTCAAAAAAATACTCGCTTTCATTTACTAGATACATTGGTTGCAATTCTTACTGGAAGGTTATTGCCACCAGGAAAAAAAGCTTTTGAATTTGCAAAATCCCAAGGGGGAAATCCAGAATCTACTTTAATTGGAAATGATATAAAAGTTAGTGCAATCCATGCGGGCTTATCAAATGGCATGGCAGCTCATGCTGATGAAACAGATGACACTCATACTAATGGAAGATTTCATCCAGGCTGTGCAATTGTACCAGCTGCTTTGGCTATAGCAGAAAAAGAAAATTCTTCTCACTCTGATTTATTAAAAGCTATAGCTCTTGGTTATGATGTGGGGGTTAGAATTAATATGAGCATGGGTTACAAAACACCTAAGACAACTATTTTTGCAACACATAGTATTGGTACCATTTTTGGAGCTGCGGTTGCAGCAGGTTCTTTATTAAAACTAAATCAAGAACAATGTAATTATTTATTATCTTATACGATTCAGCAAACATCCGGACTTGCATGTTGGAATAGAGATAAAGAACATATTGAAAAAGCATTTGTATTTTCAGGAATGACTACAAGAAACGGAATTTATTCTGCTTTGTTGGCAAAAGAAAACTTTACATCCGTTGAAGATCCTCTTTTGGGGCATAGAGGTTTGCTAGAAGCATTTGCTCACAATCCTAAGCCTGAAATTATTACTAAAGATCTTGGAACTGTTTTTGAGATTGACAACACCTCTATAAAAAAATGGTGTGTGGGATCTCCCATTCAAGCAATCTTAGATGCCATTGAAGCTATTTTAAAACAAAAACAATTTGACCATAAGGAAATAAAAGAAATTAAAATTGATATTCCTGCTGATAGGTTTGATATTGTTAGCGATAGAACTATTCCCAATATTTGTGCTCAGCATCTTGCTGCTCTGTATATTGTAAAAAAAACTATTGGATATAATGAGGTCCATGATGAAAAATTATTTACTGACAAGGAAGTTCTAGAAGTAAGGAAAAAGATAATAGCAGTTCCTAGCGAAGAACTCGCTATTGCAAGACCAGAGAGGCAGGCAAAAGTAAAAATTATCTTTAACGATAATTCAGAACTATTTCATCACGCTAAAGCTGTGCGTGGAACTCTTGATAATCCTATGAATGAAGAGGAAATTTCCGATAAAGCCAAAGAGTTATTAAAATCTTACAAAACAGATCAAGTAGAGCAATTAATTCAATTGGTTCTACATGAGGATTTTAAAATAAAAGATTTAATGGCTGTGTTGAATTTTAAGATTTAATTAAAAATTAATTGTTGTAATTCTATACCTTATCTAATAGTTTTTTTTTATGGAAATTATAAAAAGCAATTGTTCTCTTGGAGCTGAAATCAAGAATATTAATCTTGAAAAAGATCTAAACAAAGAAGAGTTAGATTTTATTAAGCAAGCCTGGTCTGAAAATTTAGTTTTAGTTTTTAAAAACCAAAATCTGACAGATGAACGTTTAATTCATTACAGTAAGAATTTTGGAGATCTAGATTTGCCAGCTCCTAATCCTTATGGAATTAATTTTTCACCAGATCATCCTGAAATCAACGTTATATCCAATGTTAAAGATATGGGAAAACCAATTGGAAACTTAGGGGATGGTGAAGCTGTTTGGCATGCCGACATGACCTACAATGAAATGCCCCCAAAGGCAGGAATTTTATACTCCTTGGAAGTGCCTGAAAATCAAGGTCATACTCATTTTGCAAACATGCTAAAAGCTTATGAGGAGCTCCCTGATGATTTAAAATTAAAGATTGAGGGAAAATTATTAATTCACGATAGTGCACACAATAGTGCTGGAATGCTTCGAAAAGGATATGAGGAAGTTAGCGATCCATCTAAAACACCAGGTGCAAAACATCCAATTATTGCAACAGATCCTATTACAAGTAAAAAATTATTATTTCTTGGCAGAAGACCCCATGCATACATAGTTGGTTTATCATTAGAAGAGAGTGAAAAAATTCTTGATCAATTATGGGAACATGCAACACAAGATAAATATACCTGGACTCAAAAATGGGATGTGGGAGATGTTTTGATGTGGAAAAATCTTTATGTTCTTCATAAAAGAGATGCTTTTGATCCAAATACAAGAAGAGTTATGCATAGAACTCAAATTACCGGCGATACAAAAATAGCTGTTTAATTTAAACTAAAACTTTACCAATCATAAGTGGCCTAAAAGTTCTGTACATCACTGCAGATACTGCTTCTGTAGTATTATTATCTTGATTAATGACAGAACCTGCAACAATAATTCCAGAAGGATTTCCTACTCTTAATGCCAAATCATCTGCATCTTCTCTTTTGACTTGAAATGGTATGGTTCCTTTAATTGCTGCTGCTACTCCAATATTTACACATGCAGTTCCCATTATAGCTTTATGAGTCTTCCCCATTGAAAACATTCTTGTGCAAATATCATAGGTATCAGCTTTTACATTAGATTTATCTAAGCTTTGATAATCCTTTGGAGTAGAAACTATTCCAATTCTTGGAGTATTCATTGAAGCTTCATTTTCCGATTTGCATAAGCCAATTATAAATGCGCACTTTCTTCTGATTTTTTGAACTATTTCCATTTGTTTTATTTTTAAATCTAATTCATCTGGTGATTCAGCGCAGGTAAGATTTAAATCTTCTGCTAAAATATAAACAAGTGGAGTTGCCGCATCAATAATACTTACTTTAATTTTGCCGTGACCCTCAATATCTATTTCATCAATTACATTTCCAGTTGGTAATAATTTTCCAGTTCCAGAACCGCCTGGAGAAAGATAATCCAATCTAACTTTAGAAGCTTTTCCTGAAACACCAGCAATAGAATAATCTCCTTCGGTAAGGGCAATCCCATCCTTAACATCAAAAGTAGAGTGAATTATTTTATCCGTATTTACTTGATAAATTCTAATTTTATTTTCACCTTCTTGAGGTTTTATAATTCTAGTATTAACCGCATATGGCCCAACTGCTCCAGATAGATTACCACAATTGTTATTCCATTCCGCAATAGGCTCTTCTACTGCTAGCTGAACAAAGTTATAATCAACATCAGCATCTTCTCTTTTAGAAGGGCTTATAATTACACACTTAGAAACAGAGGAGACCCCGCCTCCCATTCCATTTAACTGTCTTCCATTTGGATCTGGACTTCCAATAACTTTTAAAAAAATTTTACTTAGCTCTTCTTCACTAGTTGTTGGCAGGTCTTTTGCTTGAAAAAAAACTCCTTTGCTTGTTCCCCCACGATAATAAGCTGCTGTGATCCAATTTTGTTTCATAAAATAAAATTTCTTATTTTAAGCTTCTTTCCATGCTGTAGGAAGTATTCCTCCATTTTTCCAAAATATAACTTCATCCGGAGTATCCAATCTAGCATTTAACTTTGTGCTAATTTTTTCGCCATTTTGTTTTTCAATTACCAAATCTAAAATCTTATTATCATCATTTATGTCTTTTATTCCAAGAACACTAAATCTGTCAGTTTTCTCTATTCCCAATTCTTCTATTCCGTAATTCTTTTCAAACTCCAAGGGTAAAATGCCCATTCCCACAAGATTAGACCTGTGTATTCTTTCAAAACTTTTTGCAATGATAGCTTTAATACCAATTAACAAAGGTCCTTTTGCAGCCACATCTCTTGACGAACCACATCCATAATTTTCTCCGGCTATCACAATTATTTCTGTATTTTCTTCCTTATATTTCATTGCAGCATCATAAAGTCTCATCACCTTTTCTTCTGGATACTTAATAGTAAAACTACCTTCTGAATTAGGAGTCATTAAATTTCTTAATCTTAAACTAGCAAATGAGGACCTACTTACAATTTCATGATTAGCTCTTCTGGTTAAAAAATTACTAAAATCTTTACTATCCAAACCAAGTCCTTCTAGATAATCCCAAGCTGCAGTGCCTTTAGTAATTACACTTGATGGTGATATATGATCTGTTGTTACCGAGTCTCCAAATAATGCAATTGGTCTTGCGGAATTTATATTTTTTAGTTCAATATTGGCATAATTGGCAATTTCAAGATACGGAGGTTTTTTTATAAAAGTACTTTTTTCTGACCATTCGTAGTTTTCACTTTTGCTAACGTTTAGCTTTTCCCATAGCTCACCACCATCATCAATTTCAGAATATTTTTCAATAAATATTTTTGGATTGTAAAAACTTTTAACAACTTCGTTAATTTCTTTATTGGTAGGCCAAACATCCTTAAAAAAGATTTCTTTATTATTTTTATCTAAGCCAAGTGAATCTTTAAATAAGTCTTTTTTTATAGAACCCAGAATTGAAAATAGAACTATCAGGGCTGGGGAGGCCAAATATGAAGCTCTTATGTTTGGATGAATTCTACCTTGAAAATTTCTATTTCCAGATAGAAGCGCAACAGAAAAAATTTTGTTATCTTCAATAGTTTCTGCAATATCAGTGTGTAGTGGTCCTGAGCTACCATTGCAAGTTGTGCATGCAATACCAACTACATTAAAACCTAATTGATCCAAGTATGATTGTAAGCCACTTTTTTTTAATATTTCTGCTGTAACTTTACTACCTGGTGCAAAAGACGTTTTTACTTTTTTATTTTTTTTTAGTCCTAAATTTACAAGATTTTTAGCTACAAGAGCTGCTGCAATTACATTATTAGGATTTGCAGTATTTGTACAACTGGTAATCGCGGCAATTAAGATATCTGCATCTTTTATTTCAAATCCTAAATTTGGAACTTTGAAATTATCTTCTCTTAAATCTTTTTTATAAAGCTCTTGTGAATGACTATTTGCTTTTGAAGAAAAAATATCTAGATTAACTTTATCCTCTGGATTTTTAGGTCCGGCAACACAAGGTTTTATAGAACTTAAATCTAACTCTAAATTTCTAGAATAATTTGGAGTGTCAGTGATGTTTCTCCATAATTTTTGGTGCTTTGAGTATTCCCGAATAATATTGATATGCTTAGGTTCTCTTCCTGTCATTTCTAAATAATCAATAGTTGACTCGTCGACAGGAAATAAAACATTAGTTGCTCCATATTCTGGGGCCATATTTGAAATGGTTGCTCTTTCACCTACCGTAAGCTTTTCTACTCCTTCTCCATAAAACTCTACAAAACAACCAACTATTTTATTCTTTCTCAAAAGTTCAGTAATATTTAAAACTAAATCTGTTGAAGTTATACCTTCGTTCAATTCACTTTTTAAATTAACGCCAATGACTTCAGGAATTGTAATTGGTAAAGATTTTCCAAACATGGCAATTTCTGCTTCTACTCCACCAACACCCCAGCCCATCACTCCAATTCCATTAACCATCGGTGTATGACTATCTGTTCCTATACATGTATCTGGATGAAGTGTGTTTTTGTCTAACCAAACAACTTTTGCTAAATACTCAATATTTACTTGATGGCAAATTCCAACTCCAGGAGGAACTACTTTTACATTTTTTAAATTTTTTGAACACCATCTTAAAAAAGAAAATCTTTCTGAATTTCTTTCATATTCTTTTTTTAAATTGTCTATTCTAGATTGTTCTGTTCCAAAAAAATCAACTTGGGACGAGTGGTCTATAACTAAATCAATTGGAACTTTTGGCTGAATGTCTTTCGGATCAATACCTTTTTTTGCTAAAGCCTCTCTGTAAGCTAGAAAATCTACAAGCATAACTTTTCCAAGTATATCATGGCTCAGTATTCTATTTGGCATAAAGTTAATAGCTTTGCCAACTTTAAAATCTAAGATATTTTGAATTTGCTCTTGGGCATTTATATTGTTTCCATTTATCTGTTGCCTCAGAATATTTTCTATTAAAATTCTGTAAGAAAAAGGTAATTGTTCAATTCCTTTAATAGCTGAAATATCCGCTATATCGAATTCATGGTTTTCTATATTTAACTTTGTAAATTTATTTTCCATTTGTCTCTAGCTCAAAAGACTTATAGCATATTTCTCAAAACGTATTGTAAAATTCCACCATTCTTATAGTACTCAATTTCACTTGCTGTATCTATTCTACATACAGTTTCTATAGTTTTGGCTGTTCCATCTGCATATTTAATTTCTACTTTAACTATTTGTTTTGGATTCACTCCTTCTTCAATTCCTAAAACTGTTACTAATTCAGATCCCTTTAGGTTTAATTTGAGACGATCCATTCCTTGTGTAAATTCCAATGGCAATATTCCCATTCCAACTAAGTTTGATCGGTGAATTCTTTCAAAACTCTCTACGATCACTAATTTAATTCCAAGTAGTTGAGAACCTTTTGCCGCCCAATCTCTAGAAGATCCAGATCCATAAAGTTTGCCGCCAAATACAACAAGAGGCGTTCCTCTTTTTTTATATTCCGTAACAGCATCAAAAATTGTTGCATCTTTTCCTTCAGGATAGATTTTTGTAAATCCACCTTCGGTGCCAGGAGCCATCTCGTTTTTTACTCTTATATTACCAAAAGTACCTCTCATCATTACTTCATGATTTCCACGTCTGGCGCCATAAGAGTTAAAGTCTTTTGGTTGAATTTGGTATTTCATAAAATAATCTCCTGTAGGACTGTCTTTTGGAATTGATCCTGCTGGAGAAATATGATCTGTTGTTATGCTATCACCTAAAATTACTAGCGGTCTTGCGTCCTTGATCTCTTTAAATCCTTCCGGATCGTCGGTCATGTTATCAAAAAAAGGAGGTCTTTTTACATAAGATGAACCATCGTCCCACTCATAAATACTTCCAGGTTCTATATTGATATCCTGCCATTCTTTAGGACCTTGAGCAACATTTTCATATCTGCTTTTAAACATATCCGCATTCAAAGAAGTAAGAAGAGTGTCTTCTATTTCTTTGTTTGTTGGCCAAATATCTTTTAAATAAACTTCATTTCCCTCTTTGCTTTTACCCAAAGAATCTTTGTACATATCAAAATTCATATTTCCTGCTATTGCATAAGCAACCACTAATGGCGGCGAGGCAAGATAATTTGCTTTTACAACAGGGCTAATTCTTCCTTCAAAATTTCTATTTCCTGACAAAACTGAAGTAACCAAAAGATCATTATCTAAGATAGCATTATTAATATTGTCTGCTAATGGACCAGAGTTTCCAATGCAAGTTGTGCAACCATAACCTACTAAATTAAAACCTAATTTATCCAAGTAAGGACTTAGTCCAGCTTTATTTAAATAATCTGTAACTACTTGAGATCCTGGAGCCAACGAAGTTTTAACCCAAGGTTTTACAGTAAGGCCGAGTTCGTCTGCTTTTTTTGCCAGAAGTCCTGCTCCGATCAAAACCTTTGGATTTGAAGTATTTGTACATGAGGTTATTGCTGCAATAACAATATCACCGTCTGACAATGAATGATTAGCACCTTTTACCTCTACAGTTTTTGGCTCTTCTCTTTTAATAATTTCTTTTGAAACTTTCTTAAAGTCTGTAGAAGCTTCCGTTAATAACACTTTATCTTGAGGTCTTTTAGGTCCTGAAATAGTTGGCACTATCGTAGACATGTCCAATGAAACCGTATCTGTAAATACAATATCATCACTTGCCCAAAGTCCTTGTGCTTTTGCATAGTCTTCTACTAACTTAATTGTCTCTTCATCTCTTCCAGAAAATCTTAAATATTCTAATGTTTCCTCATCAACAGGAAAAAAACCACAAGTAGCTCCATACTCAGGCGCCATGTTACCTATGGTAGCTCTATCTGCTAATGTTAAATTTTTTAGTCCTTCTCCATAAAATTCTACAAACTTTCCAACTACTCCTTTGTCTCTTAATTGCTTTACTACAGTTAAAACCAAGTCTGTTGCTGTGGTTCCTTCTGGCATTTTATTTGTGACTTCAAATCCAATAACTTCTGGTATCAGCATAGATACCGGCTCACCTAACATACCTGCCTCAGCTTCAATTCCGCCAACACCCCAAGCTAGAACAGAAAGACCATTAACCATAGTTGTATGACTGTCTGTTCCAACACATGTATCAGGATAGACATATTCTTCTCCGTCGTGTGTTGTAGTCCACGCTACTTTGGACAAGTATTCTAAATTTACTTGATGACAAATTCCCGTTCCTGGTGGAATAAGTCTAAAATTGTCAAAAGCTTGTGCACCCCATTTTAAAAATTCGTATCTTTCTCCATTTCGTTCAAATTCTCTTTTAACGTTTTTTTCTAATGAATCTTTAGTCGCATTCGTATCTACTTGAACAGAGTGATCAATTACCAAGTCAACTGCGGATAAAGGATTAACTTTATTGGGATCTTTGTTTTTTTTCTTAAACAGATCCCTCATTGCTGCAAGATCTGCAACAGCTGGAATCCCTGTATAATCTTGTAGCAAAACTCGTGCTGGTCTATATGCAATTTCGGTATTAGAGGTTTTGGTATTTAGCCATTCTTTCATAGCTAGAATCTGGTTTTTACCAACCGAGACATCATCCTCATATCGAAGAAGATTTTCTAATAAAACTTTTAAAGATTTTGGAAGTTTACTAATTCCCTCAAGACCATTTTTTTCAGCCTCTGCTAAACTATAATAATTATACTCTTTATTACCCGTGGTAAGTTTTGAAAGAGAATTAAAAGAATTTTTACTTTTCATTGAAGAGGATGAATAAAGATTAATTAGAATGATTGCAAGATTTAATAGATTTTTTTAACAATTTTTACTTAGTAGCTTAATTTAATTGATAATGATTCTTAATTAATGAGCAAATTTTTTCATTCCCCCGTCAACATGAACAATCTCTCCTGTCACATATCTAGCTAAAGGAGATGAAAGAAAAACAACAATATATGCTAAATCTTCCGGTTCTCCGAAATATCCCACAGGGATATTTTCTTTGATGAATTTTTTTCTTTCTTTTAAATTTGGATGTCTTCTCTTTAAAATCTGCTCTGTTTTTAACCTTCCTGGAGATATATTGTTAATAGTAATTTTGTCTTTTGCAACAATTCTTGAAAGTCCTTTCGACCAAGCATGAACAGCAGATTTTGCAGCATTAGCTATATTGACTTCCCTAGGTTCGACAGAGCCTGTAATGTTAATGACTCGACCCCACTTATTCTTTTTCATTATAGGAATAATTTTTGTCGTTAATTTTCTTAAAGCAGTAAAATTTAAATTCATACCCTCTTCCCAAAAGCTTTCTGGAGCATCCCAAGTAGTAGGTCTAGAGCCTCCAGCTGAATTAATCAAAATATCAATAGAACCAAGTTTGTTTACAGCAAAATTTTTAATTTTTAGATCGGCATTTTTAGAAGTTACGTCTAATGGGAGAATAAATACTTTAGTTTTGTATTTTTTAGTTATTAACTTCGCAACATCTTGAAGGGGTTTTTTTCTTCTAGCAATCAGCACCAGTTCACATTTTTCTGAAGCAAGAATTGTTGCAATGGCTCTTCCTAGTCCTTGGCTAGCGCCAGTTACTACGCATCTTTTATTTTTTAATTTAAGATCCATCTATTTTAGAAGAGATTTTTGTACCTGAACTTCACCAGACATAATAAGTCTTGCATGTCTAGTCGTCGTCGCCACCACATCTATAATCTCATCACTATCTCTTTTTATTCTAACTTTTATTTTTAAAGAACCAGTTGGATGCTCTACTGAAAAGTCTCCCTCATCTGAAAAGTCTGAGTAAAAGTCATTACATATAGTTCCTTTGGATTTTGAGGCTGTCGCCAAACAAACGGTTCCTGTGATCGCATGTGAACTGTGACATTGCCAAGGCATAAAATATCTAGATCTAATGCTACCTGTTTCTGACTTCGAAAGTAATGCCATTTTAGGAATGACAGATTTACTCACATCTCCGAAGCCAATCATTTTACCAACTTTAAGTCTAATGCTATTCATCTTATCAATTAAATCTTGTTTTTGATTAAGTTCTAAATGACTCTCATTTCCTGTAAGACCAAAATCTTTAGCTCTAAATAAAAGCATAGGCATTGCAGAATCAACCATGGAACATTCTATTCCATCAATGACATCTATTTTGTTTCCAGTGGGAAATAGCTTTTTAGTTTTTGATCCAATCACTTCTAAAAAATTGATATCAATTGGTGATCCTAGATTGGGAACTCCATCAATTTTTAAATCCCCCTCATAAGCAACAATTTTATTTGGGGTGCGTACCAACTCTTCAATTTTCATACCCGTATTCACATCTCGGATAACAACTTTAGTAGAACCTTCTTGTGCTTCAACCAATCCTTTTTCTATTGAATATGGGCCCACACCCACAAGAATATTTCCACAAGATGGCTTAGTATCAACTATAGGCTCATCTATTTTTACCTGGGCAAATTGATAATTAACATCAATACCTTCTTCATCAGATTTTGAAATAATAGCTACTTTACTTGTGACTGGCTCGGCTCCACCTAAACCATCTATTTGTCGGTTGTCTGGAGAACCCATTACTGCCAACAACACTTTATCTCTAGTTTTAATATCTTCTGGTAAATCGTCTTTTAGAAAGTAAGGACCTCTTGAAGTTCCGCTTCTCATAAAGATACAGGGTATTTTTAATTGGTCATTCATAGTTAATATAATTTAGTATAATTTAGCTTTTGTATATATTATATAAAAAATAGAATGTCAGGGAAAAAAAAAGCTTTAGTTATATCTGCTCATGCTGCTGATTTTGTATGGAGATGCGGTGGAGCTATAGCCTTGCATCAAAAACTTGGTTACGAAGTTACTGTAGTTTGCTTATCTTTTGGAGAAAAAGGTGAAAGCGCAAAACTATGGAAGCAAGAAGGTATGACTTTGGAAAAAGTCAAAACTATTAGAAAAAAAGAAGCAGAAAATGCTGCCAAAGAATTAAACGTGCATGATTTAATTTTTCTTGATTTAGGAGACTACCCATTAACACTAGGCACAAAAGAAGAGTTAATGTTAGTTGATATAATAAGAAAAGTTCAACCACAATTTATGTTTACTCATTCAAAGTACGACCAATACAATACCGATCACATGTATACGACAGAATTTGTTTTAAAATGCAGAATGATTGCGCAGGCTTGGGGTCACAACCCTGGTGAAAAAATATTAGGATCCCCTCAGCTATACTTATTTGAACCACATCAAACTGAACAAATGGGTTGGGTACCAAATATTTTTTTAGATATTAGTGAAGTTTGGGAGAATAAGAGAAAAGCAATTGAATGCATGGAGGGACAACAACACCTTTGGAACTATTATACAAATGTTGCAGAAAATAGAGCTAATCATTTTAGAAGAAATTCAGGAGGTCAGTCTGGTGGCAAACAAGCAAAATATGCCGAAGGTTTTCAAACTGTATTTCCCTCGTGTGTGGATGAATTATCGTGAGTCACGTAGTTATCCAAAAAATAAATAGAGTTAATAAAACAATAATCCAAGAATTGCAAAATTGTGGAGTCTCAACAGTTCATGAGGCACAAGGTAGAAAAGGATTGTTGGCAGATCGTTTAAGACCTATTTATTTGGGTTCAAGAATAGCAGGTTCTGCGTTAACCGTATCGGTTCCACCTTGTGACAACTGGATGGTTCATGTTGCTATGGAGCAAATCAAAGAAGGAGACATAATGGTGATTGCTCCAACTTCCCCATCTAATGCAGGATATTTTGGAGATCTTCTTGCAACCTCCGCAAAAGCAAAAGGGTGCCTTGGCTTAATTATTGATGCAGGGGTAAGAGATATTAAAGAATTAACAGAGATGCGATTTCCAGTCTGGTCTAAGACTATTTTTGCTCAAGGTACAGTAAAAGAAACATTGGGCTCTGTGAATATTCCCATTACATGTGCAGAAGAAATTATCAATCCAGGAGATGTTATTATTGCGGATGACGACGGAGTGTGTGTAGTTAGGTTTTCTGAAGTAGAAGAAGTTTTAAAAAAATCAAAATTACGAATTCAAAATGAAAATGAAAAAAAAGAACGCTTTAAAAAAGGCGAACTAGGTCTTGATATTTATGAAATGCGTGAGCGTTTGAAAAATAAAGGCCTTAAGTATGAGTAGCTCTAATCATAAAGAAATCTTAAAAGTCGGTCTTATAGGTTTTGGTGAAGCGGGACAAGCAATTGCCAAAACTTTAAAAAAAGAATGTGTAATTGATATATTTGCTTTTGATAAAAGCTTTTGTTCAACAAAGTCGATCAAAAACCAATACAAAAAAACAAAAATTAATTTATTCAACAATCCAAAAAAGCTTGCTGAAAAAGTAAATTTAATTATTTCTGTTGTCACGGCAGACCAATCGGTAAATGCTGCAAAAAAAATTTTAAAGTACCTAAATAAAAATCATATTTATTTAGATGGGAATTCCGTGTCTCCTGGAACTAAAATAAAAACAAACAAAATCATTAAATTTTCAGGAGCATCTTACTACGATCTAGCTATCATGGCTCCGATTCATCCTCTTGGACATAAAACGAAAATGCTAGTTGCAGGTCCTAATAAAACAAAAATTAACAAAATATTAAAAAAACTAAAATTTAATTATGAATGGGAAAATACAGAAATTGGAAAAGCTGCTGTTATAAAAATGTTAAGATCCATCATGATCAAAGGGGTTGAATCTTTATTAACGGAATGTGTTACTGCCTCTGAAAAAATTGGTATTCATGATAGGATTCTTTTGTCTGCCGAAAAAACACTGGGGATTAAAAATATAAAAAAATTAGCAGATTATTTTATGGAACGATCTGCTCTACACGGGCTTAGAAGATCTGATGAAATGAATGAGGTAGTGAAAACTTTAAAAGAAATGAAACTTTCTTCGCATATGTCAAAAGCTATCTCCAATCATCAAAAAATGATTGGGAAATTAACACTTAAAAAAAAATTTAAAAACAAGATACCTCAGGATAGAATAAAAATAGCTAGAGCCATAAGAAAAATTTAAAATAAAACTTGACGAAAGAGACCTTTTTAAAATAAGTTAAATCAATCTTATGAGTCATGCAGAAAAAGCAGAAGGATTAGCTACTTCCATCGATAAAGAAACAGATGGATATGTATTTAATCATACAATGCTTAGAATCAAAGATCCCAAAAAATCTTTAGATTTTTATTCTAATGTGATGGGTATGAGACTTGTTAAAAAACTTGATTTTCCCTCCATGAAATTTTCTCTTTATTTTTTAGGAAAATATAACGATGCAGAAGTAAAAGACATTCCAACTGACAGTTACGAGAGAGTTATTTGGGCTTTTAGGCAAAAAGGCTTGTTGGAATTAACTCATAATTGGGGTGCAGAAAATGACGATACTGTTAAGTTTCATGATGGCAATACCGATCCTAAAGGTTTTGGTCACATAGCTTTTTCCGTCCCTGATGTACATGCAGCATGTAATCGTTTTGAAAAACATGGAATTGAATTTGTGAAAAAAGCAGATGACGGATCCATGAAGCCACTTGCTTTTATCAAAGACCCAGATGGTTATTGGATTGAAATCATGGGTGCAGAAGATACTGCAAATATTGCAAAAGAATTAGGCACTATTTAAGAACGATTCTTAAGTTCTACTTCCAAGAGAATTCAAAATCACTTTTACGCTAAATTTTTGCTATGCAAAAAATATATAAATTCTTTTCCATTTGTAAAAATTTATTTTTAGAGTTAAGATTTATTTATAAATAACAAAAGGGGGAGTTATGAGAATCTTAGATAAAAAATCTATATCTAGGCGTTCCTTTCTAAAAAGTGGAACAGCTACTGCACTTGGAATTACCATTGCCGGTAATATGGTATTTGGTAAAAGTTCAGCTTGGGCTGCATCATTTGATAATTTAGGAGGCGGAAACGCGGCAACACTAATTCAAATGGCAAGAGATATTTTTCCTCATGATCATTTGGCAGATAAATATTATGCCAAAGTCATTGAAGGTTACAATGCTGCTGCTGCAAAAGATGCTGGATTAAAAAAAATGATTCAAGCGGAATTAAAAAAAATCAATGCAGCTTCAAAAGCTAAATATGCAAGAGAGTATAAAAATATTAACCGTGAACTAGAAAGAGTGAATATTCTTAAAGCAAATACTTCTTCGCCTCTATTTTCAAAATTAAGAGGTGATCTAGTAACTGGTTTATACAACAATCAAGAAGTCTGGCCTAAATTTGGTTACGAAGGAGCATCTGCTGATAAAGGTGGTTATATCAAAAGAGGGTTCGACGACATCAATTGGTTAGACAAGGTATAGGAGAAACATTATGGCTAAATTTAATAAAAGTGACGACAGCTTAGTTGTAATCATTGGTTCAGGAGCTGGTGGTGGAACTCTTGGTTATGAGCTAGCAAAAAAAGGAGTTAAATCTGTAATCTTAGAAGCTGGTGCAAGACACGAGATTAAAGATTTTAGTAACGATGAGTGGGGAATGTTTGGTCAAATTTCTTGGCTAGATAAACGAAGCACATCTGGTGACTGGAGAGTAGCAACAGACTTTGGTGGTCTTCCATCGTGGATCGTTAAAGCTGTGGGTGGTTCTACTGTTCACTGGGCTGGAGCTTCATTGCGTTTCCAAGATCATGAATGGAAAGCAAGATCCAATTATGGGAATGTAAAAGGTGCTTCTCTATTGGATTGGCCAATTGACGGGAAAGAAATGGCTCCTTATTATGCAAAAGCAGAAAATGAAATGGGGACTACAGGTACCAACGGTATTGAAAGATTACCTGGTAACAACAACTACAAAGTCTTTGAAGCAGGAGCTAAAAAAATTGGGTACAAACAAGTCCATACTGGAAACATGTCTATTAACTCTAAACCACGAGATGGAAGAATAGGATGTCAACAAATTGGATTCTGTTTTCAAGGATGTAAATCTGGAGCGAAATGGTCCACTCTTTATTCTTCAATTCCAAAAGGAGAAAAGACTGGCAATTTAGAAGTAAGAGCAAATAGTCATGTGTTACGAATTGAACATGACAAATCTGGAAAAGTCACTGGAGTTGTTTACAAAGACAAAAGTGGAAATACACAAGTGCAAAAAGCGAGAGTTGTTGCGGTTGCTGGTAACTCCATTGAGTCTCCTAGGATTCTTTTAAACTCTGAATCAAGTATGTTTAAAAACGGCCTAGCAAACTCTTCTGGTGAAGTAGGGAAAAACTATATGCGTCACATGACGGGTAGTGTTTATTCTATCTTTGAAAAACCAGTCTACATGTATCGTGGAACTACCATGGCAGGAATTATTCAAGATGAATCTGTTCATAACCCTAAACGAGGTTTCGTGGGTGGATATGAATTGGAAACATTATCTCTTGGACTTCCGTTTATGGCAGCGTTCTTAGATCCAGGACAATGGGGAAGAGAATTTTCAGGCGCAATGGAAAAATACGATCACATGGCAGGATTATGGATTGTAGGAGAAGACATGCCTCAATCTTCAAATCGCGTTACCTTATCAGATCAAAAAGATCAGTATGGAATGCGATCTCCGAATGTTAATTACAGTGATCATCCTAATGACATTGCAATGAGAAACCATGCATTCAAACAATCAAGAAAAATGTACAATGCTGTTGGTGCAACGAGAGTTATCGAAACACCTCCATATCCATCTACGCACAACTTAGGTACCAACCGAATGAGTGCTAAAGCAAAAGATGGTGTTGTAAATAAACACGGCCAATCGTGGGATGTTAAAAACTTATTTGTATCCGATGGCAGTCAGTTTACCACAGGAGCAGCAGAAAACCCTACGTTAACAATTGTAGCATTGGCAATTCGACAAGCAGATTACATTGCTAAACAAATGTCTTCGAAGGCAATCTAATTGTTTTAAATTGAATTAAAAAGGGCCCCTTCACCGGGGCCTTTTTTATTTTAAGGATATAAAATTTCTTGATGCCAAGCGTTACCAATTTTAGAATAACATAATCTTTGGTGCAGACGGTTTTTCACATCCATCCAGAATTCTATTTTGTAAGGGCCAAGTAACCAGCCGGACCAATATGCTGGTCTCGGTACGCTATTTGAATCTGGATATTTTTTCTTAAATTCTTCTACTTTTTTTTCAAACTCATCTCTAGTTTGCATGACTTCTGATTGTGTAGAAGCCCACGCTCCTATTCTGCTTTCATATGCTCTAGAAGCATAATACTCATCTGCAGTTTTATTGTCGACTAAAGTAACCGAACCTTGAATTCTCACTTGCCTTTGAAGTGACTTCCAATGAAAGCACATGGAAGCTTTTGGATTTGCTTTTAAATCCTTGCCCTTTTTGCTCTCTAAGTTAGTGTAAAAAACAAAACCTTCTTCAGTTAAACCTTTAAGTAAAACCATTCTATTATCTGGCTGACCAGCACTATCGACCGTTGCAACAGACAGTGCATTGGGGTCATTGATTTCTGACTTTTCTGCTTCTTTCATCCAAATCTTGAAGAGATTGTATGGATTCTCTTCATTTAAAAAAGCTGGATCTAATCCTAATTTTTCGTTCATAATTTAGTCAAATTAACTTATATAATACCTATATGTCATTTAATACATTTGGAAAAGTTTTTAGATTTACCACTTGGGGTGAATCTCACGGACCTGCAATTGGCTGTGTAGTAGATGGCTGTCCTCCTAATATTGCTTTATCGGAAAAAGATATTCAAGGAGACTTAAATTTAAGAAAGCCAGGCCAATCCAAATTCACCACCCAAAGAAAAGAGAGAGATTTAGTTCAGATTTTATCTGGTGTATTTGAAGGTAAAACTACGGGAACTCCTATTTCTCTTATTATTTACAATGAAGACATGAAATCGAAAGACTATGGAAATATTAAAAATAAATTTCGTCCAGGTCATGCAGACTATACTTACTTTAAAAAATATGGAATTCGTGATTACCGAGGTGGTGGAAGATCCTCTGCAAGAGAAACAGCTTCTCGTGTTGCAGCTGGCGCTATTGCAAAAAAAGTATTGGCTCAAAGTTTGGGAAAAAAATTTTCTATTATAGGTGGGGTTACGCAAATTGGTCCTGTCTTTGTTGATCCTAACAATTGGAATGACAAAGAGATCAAAAAAAATCCTTTCTTTTCTCCTGACAAAGCAATTGTTCCTATGTTCGAAGAATATTTATTGGACATAAGAAAACAAGGAAGCTCTTGCGGTGCGATGATTGAACTTCGCGCACGTGGAATTCCTGTTGGACTTGGTGCGCCTATTTATTCTAAACTAGATGCAGATATTGCTTCTGCCTTGATGAGTATTAATGCAGTGAAGTCTGTGAATATTGGAGCAGGCAGTGAAGCTGCGGCCTTAACCGGAGAAACTAATTCTGATGAAATTAGAAACAAAAATGGAAAAGTAAGTTTCAAAACTAATAATGCTGGTGGTATTCTAGGAGGTATATCTTCAGGTCAAGAAATTGTTTGTTCGTTTGCGGTAAAACCCACTTCTTCTATTTTAAATACAAGAGAGACGATTGATAAATCAGGCAAGAATACAAAAATTTCTGTTCATGGCAGACACGATCCTTGTGTAGGAATTCGAGCAGTTCCCATTGGTGAGGCTATGTTAGCTTGTGTGTTGCTAGATCATTATTTATTAAATCGAGCCCAGTGCGGAAAATAAAGTATTTTTTAAAACATCATGGAATATCGGAAACTAGGAAATACTGACCTGAAGGTTAGCTCTATTTGCCTTGGTACGATGACTTGGGGAGAGCAAAATACAGAAGCAGAAAGCATTGAACAAATGGATTATGCCTTAGATAAGGGTGTAAATTTTTGGGATACTGCAGAACTATATGCAGTTCCACCTAAAGAAGAAACTTATGGGCATACAGAAATTATTATTGGTAATTGGTTTGAAAAGACAAAAAAGAGAGACCAGATTATTTTAGCTTCTAAAGTGGCGGGTCCTATGCGTCCTTATTTAAGAGGCGGTGGATATCAATATGGAATTAAAAATATTACGGAAGCCTTAGAGGGTAGCTTAAAAAGATTAAAAACTGATTATATCGATCTTTATCAATTGCATTGGCCAGAAAGAACGACCAATATATTTGGTAAATTAGGCTATGAGCATGAAGAAAAAAATGACTGGAACCAATTTGAAGATGTTCTTGGTCATTTAAAAATATTTATTGATCAAGGTAAAATAAGACATGTAGGTCTTTCTAACGAAACTCCTTGGGGTGTTAATAAATGTTTGGAACTGGCAAAAAATGGGACACTACCCAGAATGCTATCAATTCAAAATCCCTATAGCTTGCTCAACCGAACCTTTGAAGTAGGACTTGCTGAAATTGCTATCCGAGAGGAAATAGGTTTGTTGGCCTACTCTCCACTTGCAAGCGGGTATTTGTCTGGAAAATATAAAAATGGTGCAAGACCTGCTAAAGCAAGAGTTACTTTGGATCCTGATTTTTGGGGAAGGTATGAAAAACCAAATACAGAATCTGCAGTAGAAGCTTATGACCAAATTGCAAAAAAATATAATTTAATATTATCAGAAATGGCTTTAAAATTTTGTGAAATACAAAAGTTCATGACCAGTGTTATTATTGGAGCTACTACCATGAAACAATTACAAAGTAATATTCGTAGCATTGATATAAATCTAACTAATGAAATGCTAGGAGACATTAATAAAATTCAACAACTTTACTCGAACCCTTGCCCTTAATGGAATTTTTTTATCTTCCTGCAGAAATTAGTGACCTAACTGCAGTTTTGATGGTTACCGTTAGCTTTTTATGCTCTTTTATTTCTGCAACTGCAGGGATTGGTGGTGGATTAGCAATGCTTGCATTTTTATCAGCTATACTTCCTCCCATGTACTTAATTCCTATTCATGGAATTATTCAGTTTGGTTCTAATTTTTTTAGAGCCAGTATTTCTTTTAAAGAAATTAATAAACAAGCTGTTATTCCATTTGTAGCAGGCTGTCTTATCGGTTCTACTATAGGGGGATTTATTTTTACTAATCTTCCTACTAATTATTTAAAATTTGGAATTGCTTTTTTTATCTTATGGTCTGTGTTTGGAAAAGTTCCAGCTATTAAAAGTAAATTTTTACTTCCTATAGGTTTTTTAATTTCTTTGATTTCTATGCTATTTGGTGCCTCTGGTTTTATTATGGTAGCAGTGGTTAAAAGCATGAACCTTCCACCAGTCAATCATATAGCAACCCACGGTGCTATGATGACTTTTCAACATTTAATTAAATGTATTGTGTTTGGAATTTTCGGTTTCTCTTTTGCCTCTTACGCGCCTTTAGTTTTGGTTATGATTTTTAGTGGGTTTTTTGGAACTTATATTGGAAAAAAAATTCTTATTAGCAAAGGACAATATTACTTTAAAACCGTTCTTAACATCTGCTTAACACTTTCAGCTATCAGAATGCTGTGGAGCGCTATCCAATCTATGTAGAACATTTGTCCACAATTTTTATGGACAAATTGATCAATGTTCTCCTTTTGATTCCGTTTTGATTCTATTTTGAATCAAAAATACAACCT
>Ga0209816_1000568_pt1 | contig 29344 bp, 51 predicted proteins | sample CoawatmetaG01DNA_FD_187509 | JGI IMG/M metagenome (GOLD analysis project Ga0209816, IMG submission 187509) | Marine microbial communities from the West Antarctic Peninsula - Coastal water metaG017-DNA (SPAdes) (version 2) | ecosystem: Environmental > Aquatic > Marine > Coastal ...
CAGAGGGTAGAGTTAATTTAAGAACTGGTGGTAGGTATCATAGAGTATCTGTTAAACCAACAGGCTCATGGACAAATGCTATGGCTATAGATGTAGACTTTAAACCACAAGGCAATAGATAATGGCAGGAATGTATAGGACATTACCTTATCAAGGTGGAGAGCCTAGAGCTGTTGCAGAAGTAACTAACAACGCAATGAATGGTAAGACCAACAATACTGGGAGTGTTCTTTTGAGAGCTTCTAATACAACAACAACATTAAATGATGAAAGATTAGGTTTTGATAGTGTTATTTTATTATCACCTTTAACTGCAAATGCAGCAGCACAAAATCCTTATATTTCTACCAAAGCTAAAGGCAGTGTAGTAATAACTCATACAAGTGTAGCAAAAGCAGATTTAAACTTTGATTATATTATAGTAGGGTAAAGGAGAAGCATGGCAATAAAGTTATATGTAGTACCAACAACTCATGTTCAGCAATATTGGCATTTAGCTGAAAAACATTTAAAAAAAGCAATAGATAAAGGCCATGGAGAGTTTGATCTAAATCAATTAAAGTTATTAGTTGCACAAGGTCATCAACAGCTTTTACTTAGCATGGAAAAAGATAAATGTTTTAATGCTGCAACTGTTCAGTGGATAATGTACCCAAATGATAGAGTTGCTTATGTAACATACGCAGGTGGAACAAAGCTAAAAGAAACATTTGACCAATTTAAGATTTGGGTAAAAAACAATGGTGGAACATCTGTTCAATGTTCTACTGGATATAAATCACTAGAACGTCTTTTTGAAAGATTAAATTACAAACCGAAGTATAGACTAATGGAGCTAAAATTATGATGCACGATTATTTTCCAGAACTAGACGGAAACCAATCTATTGACAATGGAAAAATGGGTAGACAATTCCATAAAGGTGGTGGAGGTGGTGGTGGAACTTCACAAACTACACAAAACATCGATCCTGCTATACTACCGTATATAACATATGGATTAGAAGAAGCGCAAGACCTTTATAAAGGTGGAGCTCCTTCATATTATCCTGGTCAAACTTATGTAGACCCATCTTCACAAACAACAGAAGGTTTAGGTTTAGCAGAAGAAAGAGCTAGAACAGGAAGTCCATTAATTCCAGCTTCTCAAACTCAAGCATTAAGCACGATACAAGGTGATAGGTTATCAGCAGGAAATCCATACTTTGCATCTATGATGGCTAATGCAGCTAGACCAGTTGTATCAGAATTTAATACAGCTATTAGAGATATAGGTTCACGAACATCAGAAGCAGGTAGATATGGTTCTGGAGCTATGGGAGAAATGGAATCTAAAGCATCAGAAAATCTAGCAAATGCTTTATCTTCAAGAGGTTCAGAATTAGCGTTTAGTAATTATAATGCAGAAAGAGGTAGACAAGACCAAGCAATAGGAAATGCTGGGGCTATAGCAGGACAAGATTATTCAGACATCCAACAACTAATGAATGTAGGTAAAATGAACGAAAGTTACAATAAATCAGCTTTACAAGGTGATATTGCTAGATATGAATATGGTGCAAATGCGCCACAACAACAACTACAATCTTATCTAAGTGCTGCTTATGGAGCTCCTGCTCCAGTAAATCAAACGACTACTCAATCTGGAGGCGGTAAATAATGGCTCACGCAATGTTAGTAGGGGCAGGTGTAGGTGCAGTTTCTAGTATGGCAATGGGTAAATCTCCTTTGAGAGGGGCACTTACTGGTGCTGCCCTTGGTGGAGCTGGAAGTGCTTTATCAGGTGGTTTAACTGCCGCTGGCGGATTAGGTGAAGCAGCTGGAACGGTAGGTTTAGAAGCAGGGGGTAGTGCAGCAGCTGGTGATTTATTAGGTGCTCAATTAACTCAAGCTACAGTACCTAGTAGTCTTATGAGTCCAGAAGCTTTTTCTGCATTACCTATGGAAGCAACAGGTAACGTTTTACCTAGTATGTTTAATCCTGTAGGGCAAGGTGGTATGGGAATGAATTTTGCTACGTATGACAATCCAATGAGCACTGGTTTTGATATGTTTAATTCACCATTAAATGATTACGCTAAACAAGGATATGATTACTTTGATGATAAAACTGAAGGAATGGGAATAGGGAACGTAGTAACAGATCAAGCTGTTGATTCATTAACCGAGGAACCAGAACAAATAAGACCTATAGTACAACCAGAAGTTAAACAAGCACAAATTGTACCACAATCTCCAGGTTTATTAAATGTACTTGGACCTAATGAAGCAGATTCACTAGGTGGTAACACAAACCCTTCACTATTAAATAATTCACTTTATGCAAATATAGAAGACGAAAAATTAAGACAACTAATAGGATAATATATGGCACTTTATGACAAAGCAAAAAATTGGTGGGATAATTTAGACGTCGGCAATGATCTGTTAGGCGTTGGTTTAAGTGATAAAGATCAATTGATGTTAGAAGGTGGTTTATTAAAAAAAGAAGACGTAAAAAGAGCAAAAGAAAAATCATTAACTCAGGGACTTCTTAGTGCTGGTTTAGCATATGCCATACAACCTAAAAACAAAGGTTATGGAAGCGCAATTCCTTATTTAGCTAAATCAATGCAAGCAGGCCTAGCTGGAGCTATAGCTCCTTATGAAGGTTTAGGTGAAACTGCTAAACTAAGAGAACAAATAAAACAATATAAGATTAATGAAGACTCTAAAATAGCTAAAAAAGGAATATTTACTGATATTCCATCACAAACAGTTACTGGCAATAGAATGACAAATACTGTTCCTACAGAAAGAATGATGCCAGATGGAACAATGGCTCCAATGCCTAACTTTGGAGAAAAAGATAGTTACTCTTACAACCTTCCTGGTAAAAGAGTAATAGATTACAATAAATTAAAAAACTTTGCTTTAGAATATCCGGAACAAGGTGCTCCTTTAATGGATATAATGAAAACAGATTCTGATATAGGTAAAAATAATGCACCTGATGCAGAAGCACTTTCATCCCTTGGTAAGAACTGGAACAAAATGGTAAATGAAGGAACTACTGGAAGGTTTAAAACCTTTGCTGAGTATGTAGACGCTAACCCAACAGTTGCATATCCAGATAAAAAATTAAGCGAAACGCAATCAAAAACTCTTGACGGTTACTTTACAGCTGCTTCTGCAGCACAAGTTGTTGCTGGTAGAATTAACCAGATAAACGCTTTAATAGGTGATAAGAAAATGGGTGGTGGTGGTTTAGTCCAACTAGGAGCTGATTTACAAGCTTACTTAAACATAGACACCCCTGCAGCAGATGTCAACCAAGTTATTAAGGCTATCCAAACAAGAGGTGCAACATTAGTTAGAGCTCCTGGTTCTGGTTCAACTTCTGATTTAGAGTTTGGAGCATATAAAGCTGTATTCCCAACACTTGCTACAACACCAGATGGCAGAGCGCTTATGGTTACAATGGCAAATCTTAGTGCAGAAAGAACAGCTGATATAGCAGATTATGCACAAAAGCTATATGATGAAGGTAAGTTTTCACTGAGAAAAATATATGAATTTGACAAGCAAAAAGGAGAAATTCTTAATGACAAAATACGCAAAGAAGCAGAAAGACTATCTGGCATGAAGGTTACGCCTTATTCAGATTCAAGAAAAGCAGCAGACAAACTATTTGATTTAACAGGATAATATATGGCAGATGATATAGAAGTAACAACAGATCCAATTATAGTTACGCCAACGAAGCACAGTGCAGAGGAATACGCAACAAAAACTAGAGAACTTTTAGAAAGTTTTAAAAAAGGCGGTGGTACAGAAGCTGAATTTAAAAAGACAGAAAACTATAAAATATTAAAAGAAGCTTATATAGAAGCTAGTAAAGAAGAAGGTGATCTTGATTCTCCTGTTAATAAGTTTGAATTTTCTGCTGCAGAGACAGCCAAAAACTTCTTGCCTAGTTTGGGAACTGAATTAGGATATTTAGCTGATGCCGTTACGTCTCCTGTACAAACTGGTAAAGCCCTAATAAATCTATTTACTGGTGTTGTTCAAAAAGCAATACCAGGAGTACAAAATAGTGAAAAACATGCAGATGCACTTATAAAATACTATTCTAATAAGTACGGTAGTAAAGAGCAGTTTTTACGATACTTACAAGAGCAACCAGCAGCAGTACTTGGTGATGCAGCTATGATATTAACTGGCGGTGGATCAACTGTAAGATTAGCTGGTGTACTTGGAAAAACAAACAATATAGTTAGTAAATTAGGAACTGGTATACAAAAAACAGGTGCCGCAATTGATCCACTTAATCTTACGTTAAATACTGGTGGTGTGGCAGCTACCAAAGCTATAGATAAATTTGCTCCTGATCTTGCTAGCGACTTATATCAAAGTGCAATGAAACCTACAGGTACACTAGCAGAAAGAAAAAGAGTTGTAAAAACAGCATTAGATAATGATATTCCTTTAAATATTGAAGGTGTAGGTAAACTAGAATTACTTATTAATGATGTAGGATCTAGGCTTGATAACTTAATATTAGAATCTACTAATACTGGTAAAAAAATACCTGTCTCAAAAATATTTGAAATGTTACAAAAAACTAGAGAGCAAATGAAAGGTGCTAAATTTGGCGTAAAAAATAAATTAGCTGAGTTAAAAGCATTTGAAGATAAATTAAAGGCTGATTTAAATCTTGGTAAATTTAAGTCTCTAAGCGCTGATGAATTACAAACATTAAAACGAAGTTTGTATGAAGAAAACAATTGGAATACAAAAAAACAGAAAGGTACTAGTGGCGGAGAGCAGGCTATAAGTGATACTGGAAGGATAACAAAAGAACTGATAGAGGAAATAATACCAGAAGCAAAGGCTACAAATAAAACATTTGGTGATTTGCTAGAATTAAAACCAGTACTAGAAAGAGCAGTAGGAAGAATTGGTGGCAGAGATAGTATAAGTATAGGCGGTGGAATAAAAGCCAGTGGCGGTGCTGCTGTTGCTGGTCCGTTTGGTGCTAAGGTTGCAGTTGCTCAAAGTATTTTTGATCTACCAGGTCCAAAAAGTAAAGCAGCTAGAATGATAGCTAGAAAATCTAGACAAGGTTTATTACAATACGGTGACAATAATCCTTATTGGTCGTTGTTAAGGAATGTACCAGGTGAGGCAGCTGAACTAAAACGTCAAAACCCTGGAATAACAAATTTGGAGGATTACTTTGAGTGATATAAACCCTATAGAGTTTGGCAAAATGAAAGAACAAATAGAACAATTACAAAAAGGTCAGGACGAACTACGAAAAGACATGAAAGAAATGTTGGCTTTAGCTAATAAATCTAAAGGTGGTTTTTGGATGGGCATGGGGATAGCTTCCTTTATTGGTGGCTTAATATCTATAGCTATTAGGAATTGGATGCAATAATATGATACAAACACTTATAGGACCAGTCGCAGCACTGCTAGATAAATTTATACCTGATGCCGACACTAAAAACAAACTAGCACATGAGATAGCAACACTATCAGAAAGACAAGCGCATGAAATTGCTTTAGCACAAATAGCAGTAAACAAAGAAGATGCTAAAGGTGCATGGTTTCAAGCAGGATGGCGACCAGCAGTAGGTTGGGTTTGTGTTGCAGGGTTTGCTATAAACTTTCTTATATCACCATTAGCTGCACCTTTTGGTGTAATAATTCCACAAGCTGATACAGCAACTATGTTACCTGTGTTAATGGGTATGCTTGGATTAGGAGGTTTAAGAAGCTACGAAAAGAAAAATGGTTTAAATAAATGATAATGGCAAGCCCACATTTTAGTATAGATGAACTCACCTTTAGTGAAACAGCAACGAGACATGGGATAGACAATACAGCAACAGGAAACGCTTTAGATAATATTTATAAAACAGCAAAGGAGATGGAAAATGTTAGAACAGTTCTTAATAATAGTCCTATTTACATTAGTAGTGGTTATAGGTGCTTGGATCTTAATACACTACTTGGTAGTAAACCAACTTCTTCTCACATTACAGGATTGGCTTGCGACTTTACTTGCCAGGGGTTCGGTACCCCTAGAGAGATTGTACTCGCCATTATTGAATCTGAAATCAGCTACAATCAAATTATCCTTGAGTATGAAAGATGGGTACACATATCTTTTAGTAAGTATAAAGAGGATCCTAAAAAAGAATCATTAATAATAACTAAAAGCGGCACAGTTCCTTTCCAGTAGAATCAACAACTTAGGTAGTATTTTTATATATTGTTATGCTGAATAAAAAAGGAGATATCATGCATAAACCTAAGATACTTGTCTTGGATATAGAAACTGCACCATCGCTCGGATATTTTTGGAGTATTTGGAATACTAATATTGGTATTTCACAATTAGTAAACACTAGTAAAGTTATATGTTTCGCAGCTAAATGGTTAGGCGATAAGAAAGTACACTTTTATTCTGATCATAATTCAACGCATAAAAAGGTAGTAAAAGAAGCGTGGGATTTAGTTAATGAAGCAGATGCAATAATAGGATATAATTCTCAACCATTCGATATGAAGGTTTTGAATAGAGAGTTTCTATTAGAGGGTATGCCTAAGCCAGATATTTATAAAAATATAGATCTATTAAAAACAGTAAAAAGTAATTTTAGATTTGTATCTAATAAACTTGATCATGTATCTCAAGAGTTAGGAATAGGTAAAAAAACAAGTCACCAAGGTTTTGATTTATGGCAATCATGTATGAATGGTGATAGTAAAGCTTGGAAGTTAATGGAGAAATATAATAAGAACGACGTCAAATTAACTGAAGAACTTTATAGAAAACTTCAAGGTTGGATAGTTACTCCGTTTAATTTTAATGATCATAGTAGTAATGATGTTTGTCCAAATTGTGGTAGCATACATATTATTAAGAACGGAATATACAGATCAAGAAAAGCATCTTATCAAAAGTATAAGTGTAATAAGTGTTTTTCTCATTCTAGGTCTGCTAGTATGTCAAAAGATAAGAGGAAGGATTCATCTGTTGTAAGATTGTAAGTAATAAGTTGTAATTATAAGGCTAGCATTCGTGCTGGCCTTTTTTTTAACCTATTTTTGTAGCGCCAGGATGATTCGCAGCATATAAACATACTCAGAGTGATTTAAAGCTTCGTGGTGAGCTCTGTATGGCTTTTAGGCTATATATCAATATAATAAATTGTTTATAATCAACAACTTAAAAATAAATTAAAATAAATGAAAATAGTTGGTATATTTTGTGTATTCATGGTACAATGTACCTGTAAGTTAAATTAATTAGGAGAACGAAATGAACATGACAGACATAACTAAAAAAGAATTACTGCTACATTTTAGAACTGAACAAGAACGATCATCTAACAAGCAGTATACTATTGCAATCCTTATGGATATGCTAAGTGATGATGATAAAATTAAAGCAAGAAAAATTATTAGCAACCATTCACTAATGTCATGGAATAACAGGGAGAGTAAATAATGAATGCTCAACAAAGAAAACAAGAAATTGGTGCATTATTAATAGCGTGTAACAAAGTTGTAAGAGAATCATACGTACACGGACAGCCTTATATGTTTGCACCTGAGTATGTAAAAATGCAAAATACAATAAAACTACTTGCTACTACAGCACGTAAAAATGGAGAAATATAATGGATAACCAACTTTGGAATTTTAGAATTAAGAAATATGTTTGGGCTTCAGATATAGGAAAAGGTTTGTATGCTGTAGAGGATTTTATGGAAGAAAAGAATATGCCTACATTAGAAAGATTTAATGTACTTAGTAAAAAAGATGTGGTAGAATGTATCGAGAAAGATGATCAACACAAAGGAGAATGGTAATGACACAACAAGAAATGAATCAAGCACAAGAAGAAAGACATCAGTTAATGATTATTAGAGATTTTGGTGAATTAGTATTAGCATTGGGGCCAAATGTAGTTCTTAGACAATTACCCTTTGATGCTCAAGATGAAATTTCTATGGCAATTGATTCTGTGATGCTAGAAAGAGGATCAAGTGAGTTGTTAAGATTGTCAAAGGAGATAAATAATGTTTAGTAAGTATATGGTAAGGTGCAAAGAGACAAGCTATTATGAGATAGAAGTTGACGCAGTATCTAAAACGCACGCACGAGAAATCGTGCATGCTGTGGGATTAGAAGGACCAATGACCACAATAGCAGAAGACACGTTGTTTGATATAATAGAAGTAACACAAGAAAACTAAGGAGAAATAAAAATGAATGAATCAATACACATGGTAGATTATGCAATTAAAGAATTAAAAATACATGGCTTTATATCATTAAAAGAGTCTCAATTTAATGTTGAATACAACAAAGAATATCAGAAGGTACACGAAACCGTGTTGACTGATGGAGTTGAAGAATATTTTACATGGGAAGATATTTGTCAGTACGACCAAACACTTACCAATCTTGTCATTAATAATGTGGCTTAGTCATTAAAATTAAAGGAGAAATAAAATGAAAAAAAGACCAATAACAAGGCTAGTTGATACATGCATCAGATACGCCAATACAATACACATTAACAAAACACCTCCGAATGTATTGCTAAATTATATTATGGTGCTTATTGAGAGGATAGATAATATAGACGATGCGTCTTATCCAGCTGGTTATAAACAAGAATGCAAAGATAAGTGTTGGGAATGCTATAGTTCTGTACTTTCTAGGATCAATGGAAATGAAGATGAATCATGGAATAATGCAGTGTCAGATGGTGTAGGACATTGGAAACCTAAAGTACAAATAAATTATTATGGTGAGAAATTCGATGAAGCAATGAATTACCTATCAAAGCCCGATGCTAATCAATAGCTTACGAGGTATTTTTAATATGTATTATACAAGGTTAGAAAAGGAATATATCGTATACTCGATATATCCAGATCTAGGGAGAAGAATATGAAACCATACAGAATGAGTAAAAAGTTTCAAGCAGCTTGGGATAGTTTGCCAGACTATAAGAATAAAGGATCTTCTATTTGGGCGTATAGAACTTGGAAGAATTTGAAACTTAACGAAGATCATTATAACGAATCAAAAGTGATAGATTGGATAAAGCAGTACTTTAAAGAATTAGACAACCATCAGTATGCTTACTCACCTGGTAAGTTATTTGAATTAGGAATATCTAAGGAGTTTCAGGTTATAAGTCATGCAGATAAATTTAAAGCAATATATACTAAGGGAGTAAAGTAATATGCCTAGATACGAAGACGTACAAGATTTTTTAATGAAGTTCCGAATAACGCAAAATCAAGTGCCATCATTAGCTGATCCATCTATGCTAGATAAGAGGTTTAGTCATATGCAAGAAGAGTTAATGGAATTTATGTACTCTAAAAATTGTGATGATTTACCTGGCATGGTGGATGCTTTAATAGATTTGGTTTATGTTGCATATGGTACAGCTGCTATATTAGGTTTAAATTCAGAACAATGGCAAGAGTGTTTCGAAGAAGTTCATAGGGCTAATATGTCAAAAGTTAAAGATAAAAGCGACAAATCGCACAAGGTTGGAGTTAAAAAACCAGATGGTTGGAAAGCTCCAGATTTTACTGACATACTAAAGGACAAATAATGGAAAAAGAATCTATTAAAATTCTTGTAGAATGCCAAAAAATACAAGAAAAGAAGTCTAAAGATTATCAGTCACCTATGTCTAATATAAAGCAAGCTATGCACTATAGACGGGGTGTTGATACCATTCATGATATGATACATCAAAAACTTATAAGAGCTCAATCGCTTTTAGAAAGCGGTGATGATCCTAACCATGAATCATTAGAAGATACTTATATGGACATGATTAACTACTGTAGTTTTGCAGTTTCTTTTTTAAGGGGAAAAATGGATGGTCAAGACAGGAGCAAATAGTGTAATTGAGATGCTTAAACTAAAGTATCAAAATAAAGATTTTCAGCTAGACAAAACGGGTTGCAAATTAGTTGAGATTATGAATTGTAACTTTGAAGCAGATAAGCCTTTTTTATTAAGGCCTAAAAATGAAGATTATATACGCAGAGAAATTGATTGGTACATGTCTCAATCATTAAATGTTAACGATATGGAAAAACCTGTACCTAAGGTTTGGAAATCTATTGCTACACCACTAGGTTTTGTTAATAGCAATTATGGAAATATAGTTTTTTCTGAAAATAATTATGATCAATACGAAATGGCTTTAAATGCTATGTGTTCAGATATACATACAAGAAGATCTATTATGATCTATACAAGGCCTTCTATGCATTACGATTACAATTATTCTGGTATGAATGATTTTACATGCACAAATACTGTGCAATATTTATATAGGGATGGATTAATACACGCATTAGTTAACATGAGATCTAATGATGCTGTGTTTGGCTACCCTAACGATAGAGCTTGGCAAGAGTATGTTTTAGATAAGTTTGTTAAAGATGTTCAAGATAGATACTCACCAGCTAAAATAGAAAAAGGTAGTATACTTTGGAATTCAGCAAGCATGCATGTTTATGAGCATCACTTTGACTTACTGGAGAAATAATTATGCCAAAGAAAGCAATAGCAAGCGTACACTATCCAATTAGTAAAAGAGATTCTTCTCATAGGGCTGGTTGGGCAAGGATATGGGCTGATATACTAGATGCTGATATATTACATTGCAGCGAGTCTTACGAAAATTATGATACTGTATTTTTATATCATGGCATGGAATTTAATGGATCATTAAACTTGTTCGGTGGAGCAAAGGATGTTACACATTTTAAAAACTTTTTAAACGCTGATACTCAGTTTATTTCATTAGATGTAGACATGCCTGATTTTGGTAGTATAGGTAAACAAAGGTTGACTAGCTGTTCTGAAGATTGGAAAAAATTCCCTTGGGATGAGTTGTCTGATAAATGTAATAAAATAACACCTATGAAAATGAGTATGTTAACAAGTGAAAAGTTAATAATAGGAGACAGTCATGCAAATGCAATGTATGTTAAAGATTCTATAGTAAATAGAAACGATGGTCAAACACTATATGGTGCATTAAAAAAGGGATTAAAAAGTTTTATCATAGGCCACGGTGTTAAAGATTTAACTTTTTACTTTGGAAATATAGACATAAGGCATCATTTGTGCAACTATGAATCAGATAATTTAAGTACTTTGCTGCTGGAATATGAAAGACAGCTGCTGGATATATCTGCTAATTATAGTATAAGCATAGTAGCTCCTATGTATATAGAAAATGAATCTCGTAAAGTACCTAAAACTGGTTGGCATAACAAAAAGCCATTTACTGGTGATTGGGATAGTAGGGATATTATGAGAGCAGCAATGACAGGCCATTTATCTGATATGTGCATAAGAAATAAGTGGGACTTTATTAAGCACCCTGATTTTATAAAAAATTCCCTTGGGGAGCTATCTGAAGATTTTATGGAAAAGCCTCAGTCTGTACACATTTCACCTAAATACTACAGGAGATGGTTATGATAAAAACAGAGTTTGTAGACGACTTTTTAAAATACTATTATAGAGCAGAAATACTGCAAAATACAAAAGAAAAGTGTGGAGATAATCTACAAGACAATGTTACTATTTATAATTGCATATACAGAAAATATGCAGGTTTCTCAAATGTGTTAGAAGACTTAACATATGGAAAAGATTCTCCAGCTCAAAAAAGATATACAAAAATAAAACACAATTTAAGAGAGTGGTTATATATATATTTGTTTCATAGGATGACTGGTTCTGGTGCATCATTTCACCCCGATGATCATGGGTATAGAAATAGTATTGCACATAAAGTTGCTAGTAAAAAAACAATAAAAGATATGGTGGAATATGTAAAGCGTTATGATGGGGTTATGTTTACCTCTATAGGAAACCAAGTTCCTCCATTTCCTAAGCCTGCTGGTACTTTTTATAGAACTGGTGGAAAATTATATTTATGTGAATACGCACCAAAACTAATAAATGATCTAATGATGTATTTAAGTATAGACAAAAAAGGAATTAAAGAAGCTGTTGACTTTTGCTGCTGCTGGCATAAAAGACATGGATTAAAGCAGTATCACTTTTGCTTAACAGCTTTTATTATGGACATTGCAGAATATTGGCCTGATTTAGTTGATCAAGATAGCCATTGTTATTATGGTTCAAATGCAGTTAAAGCATTAAATGTTATGTATATTAACGACGAAAAAATACCAAAAAAAACTTGGTATGAAAAATGTATGCAGGATCTAGTTAATACTACAGGGAATAAACCATACTCATTAGAAGATGTACTATGTGATGCAGTAAGATATTGGTCTGACTATATACCAAAAGGATATGATCACTTAACAAAAGAACAAGTAAAAAGATTATCTAAATTAACTATAGGAGATTAAAATGGGTGGATATACAGAACACATACTAGATGGTGTAAACAAAGATATAAATACAGATTTTCCAGATGCTCAGTCATATCTAGACTTGGTTAGTGATTGGGTTAGTGCTTATCCTATACCTAAAGTTATAGAACATGAAGGTTTTAATGTAATACGAGAAGATTTATTAGAAGTTGGAACAAAAGCTCGCGCGTTAGACTACCGTATGGCCAATATGAAACAGTCCGAATGTGTATATGTGCAGCCAAGATATGGATATGCAGGAATTGCATTATCATGGCTTGCCAATAAACACGATAAAAAATGTGTGTTATTTGTTCCAGAAAGCAAAGAGATAACACCACACATACAACGCTGTATTGATTATGGAGCAGAGATACATTTTAGAAAAATTTACGGAATGAATGGACTTAGAAAGTATGCTAGGGAATATTGTGAGGCAAATACAGACTCTTATTACTTTCAACCTGGTTTAAGAAATGAGCCTACTATAACTGCATGCTTGATTAAAACAGCTATTAGCATGAATATAAAACCAAAAGAAGTTTGGTCTGTTGTAAGCACAGGTGTTTTACAGAGAGCATTGCAAATAGCTTGGCCAGATGCTGATTTTCATGCAGTTGCAGTTGCTAGAAACATGAAGCCAGGAGAATTAGGCAAGGCTAATATACATTCTCACCCAATGGCATTTGCTCAATACGAAAAAGATATACACTTGCCACCATTTCCATCGGCTCCTAATTATGATGCAAAAGCATGGAGATTTGTAAGGGAGCATGCAAGTCCTGGTGCTTATTTTTGGAATGTAGCTGGATATTAATTTATTAATAATCAACTAGTTAAGTTGTTTTTTTATCAATACTGTAGGGACAATTATATAGGAGATAGTTAAATGTCAACTGATATGAAAAAAATAGATATAAAAGGTAAGGATTATGTGATGGTTAACGAGAGGATAAAGTTCTTTAGAGGGCTTTATCCTAACGGATCTATAATTACAGAAATAGTATCTAATATAGATGGAGTGTGTGTTTTTAAAGCTAGTGTAATAGTTGATGAAAGAGTATTAGCTGTAGGGCATGCTTACGAAAAAGATGGATCTAGTTTCATTAACAAGACTAGTTATATAGAGAATTGTGAGACTAGCTCCGTTGGAAGGGCTTTAGGTATATTAGGTATAGGCATAGACACTTCTATTGCTTCGTTTGAAGAAGTAGAGAATGCAAAGAAACAACAATCGAAAGATAACTTTGACCTATAGGAGAAGCATATGGAAACTAACGATTTAGATCAACGAAGTCCTGAGTGGTTTGCAGCAAGGTTAGGTAAGATTACGGCCTCAGGTTTTGACAATGTTTTAAAGAAAACAAAGTACGGTGAGTCAGAATACAAAAAGAATTATAGAATGCAACTAGCTATTGAAAGGTTAACAGGAACTCAAGCTGTATTTATACCAATGAATTTAGCAATGAGAAACGGCGTTGAAAGAGAGCCTGAAGCAAGAGATGCGTTTGCAGCAGCAACGAAGTTAGGTGTTACAGAGTGTGGTGTATACACACATCCATCAATAAAGAATTCTGGTGCTTCACCTGATGGAATTATTAAATCTGAAAATGCTGTATTAGAAATAAAATGCCCTACTATGATGACGCACGCTAAGAATATAATGCATGATACTGTTCCTAAGAAATACTTATACCAGATCATGTGGCAAATTGCATGTACAAATTCTGATGGTGCTTATTGGGCTTCGTACAATCCAGAGTTTACTGAAGAAACAAAATTAAAATACTTGTATATACCAAAAGACGAAACATTAATAAAGGAGATGGAAGATGAGGCAATAATATTTGATAAAGAAGTTGATGAACTTGTTGAAATTTTAAAATTAGGAGCTAAACATGGCTGAGCAATATGATGATAACAATAGATTTGTTTTATTTAAACAAGACAAAGGTGACAATGCTAACCGCCCGGATTATACTGGAACGGTAAAGGTGGATGGGAAAGAATGGCGTCTTGCCGCATGGATATCAGAATCTAAGAATGGATTAAAGTATCTAAGAGGAAACGTAGATGAACCACTTGAAAGTAAAACTGATAGTCCACCTCAAGACAAGGTTGGAAATTCAAATGATAACGTAGTAAACAATACCGAAGAAGTTCCTTTTTAGGAGATTATTATGAACGCAGTGTATTATGTTATTGGTTTCTTGTTAGTACTAGCTTTATATTTAGCTACATATCATTAAATAAGTTGTACTTTTTATTTAAAACAGTTTAGGATCTATAGGTAGTAAAAATAAACTAGGAGAAATATATGATAGCTGATCTAAGAAAAGACACTAGCTGTATTGGTTGTGGCAACAAGGGTAAGATGTTTGATAAAAAATGGTACTGTGGTATTGATTTTGAAACACGCCATGGAGCATGTAAGAAAAAGAAAACAATCAATAACATACCGAAAGGTACTCATTGATGTATATTGAAGAAATTGTAAATAGGTTTGATAATGTTAGGGAAAGTGGCGGCGGGCAATATAGCTGCCGCTGTCCTTCTCACAACGACAAAAGTAACTCGTTAGGTATAAAGCAAGACGGTGAAAAAATACTAATGAATTGTTTTGCTGGTTGCGACGTTAAGTCTATCTTGGATTCTGTTGGTTTGCAATGGAAAGACATATTGCCTAAGAATGAAGATATGAATAAGCTTATAACTAAATCATTCAACCCGTATTCTGTACTAAAAATGTTAGCAGATGAGGTTTTAATAGTAGGTTTATCTTCTGCTCAAATAAAAAGAGGTAACTCACTAAGTGAGGAAGATCATATGAGATTGCTAAAAGCTGTTGGCAATATAAGGGGAGCTTATGAAAAATGCAGATAGTGTAGTTGTAACAGAGAGAGATGTAGCTAATCACAAATCTCAAAGAAAAAGTGGAGAATATCTTAAGATTAAATCTCCATCTCAGTATCAGGACGAAATACTTTCTTTCTTTTCTGATGAAGTAAAAGGTGGTATAGCACTGCCATTTGATAAAACATTAAGTGATTTTAGAATTCGAATGGGAGAGTTAACTATTGTGTCTGGGTATAGTGGACATGGTAAGACCGCATGGCTGTCATTTTGTATGTTGTATTTGCTTAAACAAACTAAAGTATTAATAGCATCATTTGAAATGCTACCTAAAGCAACACTTGGTAGAATGTGTATGCAAACAGGAAGCAGTGATCCTACAGCCGCTTATATAGAAAGTTTTGTAGGTCAGATAGAACACAGATTATATTTATATGATGCAGAAGGCGAGACATCAGCAGCTAAAGTATTAGATGTTATATACTATGCAGCGGAAAAACTAAATGTAGAAATATTTGTAGTTGATTCATTAATGAAGTGTGGTATAAATGAAGATGATTTAAATGGTCAGAAAAACTTTGCTAATAAACTTGCAGTGGCTGCCAGAGATTTAAAGATACATATATTCTTAGTTGCACATAGTCGTAAAACAGTTGATGAAGATACTACTCCAGCTAAATTTGATGTTGCTGGATCTGCAAATATTACCAACATGGCTGATAATTCAATATCAGTTCATAGAAATAAAAGAAAAGAAAAAGCACTTATGTTTGGAGAAGATCCATCTGAGTGGGCATCGCTACCAGATTGCACAGTGTACTTAAATAAACAACGACATGGTAACGGTATTGAAACTCAATGGGGCTTTTGGTTTGATAGTAGTACTTTTAGATATATGGAGAAACCATGAAAATAAATGATTTTGTAAAAGGTGTAGTTGAATTGTTTGGTGACGGAGTTGAATACAAGGCAACTTCTAATAAAGGACAGGTTTTTAAAACGGAGAACTACGATGAAAAAGACCCTGAAAATAAAGAATGGAAACAGCGTAGACGTGATCAAGCAACTTGGTAATTTAGATAAATTAAAAGATTATAGAGTTACAATAGAGTTATGGGATTACAAAAGAAGTGTTAGCCAGAATAAAAGGTATTGGGATTTATTAGGAAATATAAGCGATCATTTAGGATATAATACATCAGAGGTACACTCTCTTATGGCTTATAAATACCTTTCTTATAAGAATAATATATTAGACCAAGAAATAACAGTAATACCTTCAACAACAACCCTTACTGTTAAAGAGTTTAGTAAGTATATGAGTGATATAGAATCATTCGCTAAGAGCTTAGGTTTTAAAAGAAAAATAGATTTTCAGGATTTTCAAGATGGGTAAAAATAAAAGCAAAACAAAAGCAGAAAAAGCATGGTTAAATAAAGTAAGCAATAGCGGCTGTGTAATATGTAGGAAATTTTATAATGTACAAGATCCATTACCAGCTAACTGTCACCATATTAGAAGTGGTATGGGTATGGGGCAAAAAAATAGCCACGATAAAGTTATTCCGCTTTGCTGGGAACATCATCAAGGCAACGATGGATTTCACCATGCACCTGGAACATGGCAAGATAAATATGGAACAGAATTAGAATTACTTGAATATATGTTAAATAATTTATAGAGGTGATTTATGTTAGCTGAAGGACTATTTATGTTAACTGTTTCTTTAAGTGGTAATTATAACGATTTAGAATATGTAGGTAACTTTGTTAATTGTACTATTGCTATGCAATACTTTAAAGAAAACTGCTCGGAACACAAAGCAGCAAGTTGCCTACTAAAAGAATATACATTGCTACCACCAAATCATTTAGATATTAACCCATTTGATTTTGATACTATTAAAGAAGGGCAGAGTTGTGGTTTTGTTGGGTTAGATACAAGAACTTTTACAGGGGAAAGCAATGAGTAAGGGAAGTAGTCGCAGACCAACGGACAATAAAAAGTTTGTTGATAATTACGATAGGATTTTTAACAACAAAAAGGATAAAGATGGCAAAGACAAGCCCAACACAGAGAACACTAAAAAGATTGCGAGAAACCGGAGAGTTTCCGCTAATTCAAATAGTTGAGCGTTGGAATGCGTTTGCTAGGGTAAGGCAAGATCTGTTCGGCATTATAGATATACTTGCAATAGATACAAAAGGAAACACAGTTGGAATACAGGTTACAACAACTGGAAATATGAATGCTAGAGTAAAAAAAATTACTGAATCAGATGCTATACCACATTTAAGGGATGCTAATTGGACTATATTAGTAGAAGGTTGGGTTAAAGTTGGCAGTAGGTGGCAGAATAAAATAATAGACTTATCATAATAGGGGAAAATAAATGGATTTATATCAAAAGGTTATAGCAAATAGTAGGTATGCAAGGTACATACCAGAATTAAAAAGAAGAGAAACATGGCTTGAAACTGTTGATAGGTTGGTAACCTTTATAGAGAAAAATGCACCAGAGCTTCATAACGTGGCTCCAAAACTAAAGAAAGCTATAGAGAATCTAGAGATTATGCCATCCATGAGACTTATGATGTCTGCTGGGGAAGCTTGTAGCAGGGATAATATAGCGGCTTATAATTGTAGTTACCTAGCTGTTAACAACAAGAGGGCTTTTTCTGAATGCCTATATATACTAATGAATGGTACTGGCGTAGGGTTTAGTTGCGAGCGTCAAGAGATCTCACAATTACCAATTATACCTGATACGCTAACAAAGTTAGATGATGTTATTGTAGTTGGTGATAGTAAGTTAGGATGGGCTAAGGCTTTTAAGAAACTATTATCTAGTCTGTGGGAAGGTGATATACCTACTATAGATTATTCTCAAGTTAGACCAGCAGGTAATAGGCTTAAAGTTTTTGGTGGTAGAGCATCTGGACCTGAGCCATTAAAAAGATTATTTACATTTGTTACGGAAACTTTTACGTTAGCAAAAGGTCGTAAATTAACTTCTATTGAAGTTCATGATGTAATGTGTATGATAGGAGAGATTGTTGTTGTTGGAGGAGTTAGAAGATCTGCCTTAATATCTCTATCAAATCTTACAGATAAGCGAATGAGAGAGGCTAAAATTGGTGCTTGGTATAACGATTATGCTTGGAGAGGTTTAGCTAATAACAGTGTTGCTTATACCGAAAAGCCTGATGTAGAGACATTTATGGATGAATGGGTATCTTTAGTTAAGTCTAAGTCAGGTGAGCGTGGTATTTTTAATAGAATTGCTGCACAAAATCAAGCAGCTAAGTGGGGTAGGAGATCTAAAGACTTATCTTATGGTACTAATCCTTGCTCTGAAATAATTTTACGTGATAAACAGTTTTGTAATTTAACAGAAGTTGTTGTAAGAGAAAACGACACTGAGGCTACATTAAGAAGTAAGATACAGTTAGCAACAATATTAGGAACTTTCCAAGCAACATTGACAGATTTTAAGTTTCTATCACAAGATTGGAAACAAAATACAGAAGAAGAAAGGTTGCTTGGTGTATCTATGACAGGAATAATGGATGCTAAAATAACTTCTAATCCAGATCCTAAAATGTTAGAGAGGCTAAGAGATGAAGCTCGCAAAACAAATGAAAAGTATTCTAAACTATTGTCTATCCCTAGCTCCGCTTCTATTACTTGTGTTAAGCCTAGTGGTACAGTTAGTCAGCTTGTCGATTCTGCTAGTGGCATCCACGCAAGACATAATGATTACTATATAAGAAGAATAAGAATGGACAAAAAGGATCCAATCTATTCTTATCTTAAAGATCAAGGTGTTAGTGTAGAAGATGAACAGTTTAGACCGGATTCAACTGCAGTGTTTAGTTTCCCTATGAAAGCACCTAAAGGAGCACTGTTAAGAGACAGTATGACAGCATTAGAGCAGCTAGAGAACTGGTTAGTATACCAAAGACATTGGTGCGAACACAAGCCATCTGTAACGATATCAGTTAAAGATGAAGAGTGGATGGATGTAGGTGCGTGGGTGTGGAAGTACTTTGATGAAATAAGTGGCATATCATTCTTACCATATAGTGATCATAGCTACGTACAAGCTCCATATGAGGATTGTACAGCAGCAGAATACAATAAGTTGCGCAAAGTTACTCCAAGTGATATAGATTTTACTAAATTTATTGAAGAAGATGACAATACAACTAGCGCACAAACGCTGGCTTGTACTGGCGGATCATGCGAAATATAATTTAATATCAATAGCTTATGGGGTATTTTTATTATACTATGTAGATAGTTAAAATGAAACAAACTAGATACACATACATGGAGAACGTATGGACATACAAGATAACGTTAAGCATTACAACGTTGGATCGATTGAGACGATTGACTATATTAAAGCAAAATTGAGCAAACAAGAGCTAATAGGCTATTTACGTGGCAATGTAATCAAATACCTCAGTCGAGCTAACTACAAGGATTCAGCTGTAGAAGACTATCATAAGGCTATGGTATATCTTCAATGGTTGATACAGGAGCAATCAAGTAAGGCTTAGAATACTTCCCTTATGATATTTGTATTTTAAAATTTATATAAAGGATATGACTATGTGGACAACACCTAAAGCAACAGAAATGCGCTTTGGCTTTGAAGTTACGATGTACGTAATGAATAAGTAACTAATTTGGTGGGGAGTCACATAATTCTCCTATGTGTATGGTTGTGCAAAACGACCCTCCCCCCTCTTTTTAATATAGGCGATATATGGCAGCTCCAATAGGAAATAAAAACTCAACATTAGAAAAAAGAATATGGTCTAAGATAGTTAGAAAGTTAGCTATACAAGAAGATCATGCTAAGCTACATAAGGTAGCTAATGCTTTGTTTGAAAAAGCATCTGAAGGCGATATAGGAGCCATTAAAGAGCTTGGAGATAGGTTAGATGGTAAGTCTATGCAAGAAAATATGGTAACAGGAGATAGTGATAACCCTATAACAATTAAGGTTGTGACTGGCATAGATGATGGAGACAGTTGATACTGGTTATATACCAAGAGATCCTCAAAGAGACATACATAAGGCAGTAAGAGATAATCGATTTGTAGTGGCAGTATGCCATCGCCGTATGGGCAAGACGGTAGCTGCTATAAATCAATTAATTCATAGTGCTTTAAAATGCGATAAAAAAGATCCTAGGTTTGCATACATAGCTCCTACATACGCGCAATCTAAGCGCATTGCGTGGGACTACTTACTAGAATACACTAGACCATTAGGCGCAAAGATCAACATAGCAGAGTTAAGAGTTGATTTTATGGGTCGTAGAATATCACTATATGGTGCTGATTCCCCTGACTCACTACGTGGAATATACCTTGATGGCGTTGTTGTAGACGAGATTGGAGATGTTTCTCCAAGTCTGTTTACAGATGTTATTAGACCTGCTCTATCAGATAGGATGGGTTGGTGTAGCTTTATTGGCACACCTAAAGGTGCAAATCATTTTAAAGAATTAAGAGATAGAGCTGATCAAGGAGATGGTTGGAAATTGTTAGAATTTAAAGCTAGTGAAACAGGAATAATTAACAAAGAAGAGTTGCTAGATGCTAAAAGGTCTATGGGAGACAACAAATATAATCAAGAGTTCGAGATTAGCTTTGATGCGCCTATCGTAGGATCATTCTACGGTGAAATGCTAAGCAACATAAACAAAGATGGACATGTAATGAATATAGCTGAAGATACACTATGTAGAGGTGTAACAGCATGGGATCTAGGTATGGGTGATTCTACATCTATATGGGTTGCTCAGCTACAAGGAATGGAAGTAAGGTTAGTTAACTACTACGAGAACCATGGACAAGGCTTAGATCATTACGTACAATGGATAAAAGATAATGGCTATGAAGATTATGAGCACATATTGCCACATGATGTAGTTGTAAGGGAACTAGGTACTGGCAAGTCTAGGAAAGAAGTACTAGAAGAGGCTGGTTTAGCTATAGTTGTTGCACCAAAGCTATCAATAGAAGATGGCATACAATCTGTCAGACGAATGATACCAAATTGTTGGTTCAATAGAGATACAACAAAGTATGGTTTAGAATGCTTAAGAAACTATAGAAGACAGTTTAATGATAAGTTAAATGTATACATGACAGCACCTCTACATGATTGGTCTAGCCATTGTGCTGACGCATTTAGATACCTTGCTGTTGGTATGACATCAAACACGTATAAATCTAACTGGGACAAGCCATTAGATAATAATCAAAACTGGATAGTATAAGGAGAGTACATTGGTTGATATACATAAGAGAGACCACGTTTGGCTAATAAAGTGGTTAAGTTCTATAGTTATGGTTGTTACAATGGCTCTTACAAGCGCTAATATGTACCCATTGAATATATATATGGGGTTATTAGCAAGCTTTGGTTGGAGTTATGTATCTATAAGGTGGAATGACAGAGCACTAATAATACTAAACGCAGTAGCAATACTAGTTTACTTTATTGGAGTACTTCACGTTTACAATCAATAACATAAGGAAAAAAACAATTGCTTACAACACACGAATATGAGGAGATTGGTAAAAAAATGAAAGGTAAAACAAAAAACAAAAAAATTCCTGGATATGGTAAAAAGAAAGTAGAATTACCTGAAGATGACAAATCATTATCATCTGCTGCTGCTAAGTTTAGGATGTAACCATGTGGTCATATCACTTATTTTGTGGATTTCATGTTGGCTTCGAATTTTATTCTAATTGTATAAAGGACAAAATGTATGATTATTTTATTATTGATCTTGGTTTTATAAGAATACAAAGAGCTGAAGAAGTAGATTTATCTTTTACTACAGACAGCAAAGTAATAGACAGTGGTAAGATAGATATATTGGTCAAGCTTAATGAAGAGTAAATTATGAAAGGCGTAAAACACTACACTAAAGATGGTAAAGAATGGAAAGGCAATATGCATACAATGCCTAATGGCAGTTTGCATACAAATAAAACCCATACTAAAACATCTCAAAAATTAGTACACTATAAAGAGTTGTCTAAAAAAGCTAAAAGTAATGGCTGAAGATATATACAAAAAAATTCCGTTACAAATGAGGACTCTTATTGAGACAATATCAGGTAACAAAAGTCCAATAACAGCAGAAAACTTAAGTGCTGCTGACATAGGTAGAGTTGAAGATACTATTGAAGAGTCTAGAAGATTTAAACAAGGCTTGTTAGATGCTTATCAATGGAGAGTACCAGAACAAGAACCAGTAGAATCAGGTGGCTATACAGCATACCAAAAGTATTTCCCTAATCAAGGGGCAATAGATAATTTTAACTCTGGTGGTGGCAACGTTGACTACCAAACTTATCAAGCTTTAGATAATAAAAATAGAGGTGATGTTGATATATCTCCATCTGCTTCAATCATGAATACTTTAGGTAGATTTCCATACAAATTAAACGAAGATGGTAGTTATAGTGTAGATGAAACATACGATTTTGTCAATGATCACGTAGAAAGACTTATGCCTAAATCAGTATCAACAACATCAAGATATGATGGCATGTCTAACATTGAAAAGTTAGGATTGGTTGCAAAGGAAACATTTGTTATGCCAGAGCAAGGGTTTGATCTTGGTAAAGGCATATCTTCATTACCTTCTAGAGTCGGCAATGCATTTGTTGGTAAAGACAAAGCAAGGGATGTTAACATTAACTTTAATCCTTCGAGAGATTTAAACCCAACAAAAGATCAAAGAGCAAAAAACTTAGAAGATATAATACGAAACTTAGGAAGTAAATATTAATGGCATACGATAAAAAACAAATGGATGTATCAACAGAAGACAACCAGACTTTTGTTAACTTAATAGAATCACATATAGATGATTCATTAGGTTTTATATCTACAGAAACATCACTGCAAAGACAACAAGCACTTGAGTATTATATGCGCGAGCCGTATGGAAATGAGGTGGAAGGGCGTAGTCAAGTTGTCACAGGTGAAGTTGCAGAGGTTATTGACGGCGCATTACCTCAGATCATGAAAGTCTTTACGCAGTCAAATAATGCAGTAATATTTGAACCAGTTAATGAAGGTGACTCAGAGGTTGCAGAACAAGCAACATCTTACGTTAATCACATACTTCAGAAAGATAATAATGGTTTTGAAATATTTAACAGCTGGTTTTGGGATGCTTTATGCCAAAAGGTTGGAGTAGTTAAAGCATATTGGGACGACAAAAAAGACACTACTAAAGAAAAGTATGAGGGTCTAAGTGAGGATGAGCTGACTATGCTCATGCAAGATGAAGAAATTGAAATAATAGAACAAGATTCTGTTGAGGAAGTAATAGAACAAGATCCTCAAGTATCAATGGATCCAATGACTGGCCAACCTATGATGAATGAAGTAGGTGAGCCAATGATGATGGAAGTTCCACCTATTATTAACACTTACTATAATGTTAAGTGTAAACGAACTGTAGATTCTTCTAAAGTTAAAATAGAAAATGTAGCACCAGAAGAATTCTTAATTGATAAAAGAGCTACTACTATTGAAGATGCTACGTTTGTAGCACAAAGAAGTTTAGTTACACGTAGTGATTTAATAGCAATGGGATATGATCCAAAGGTAGTAGAAACATTAGCTACTGGCGATACATTAGACTTTACCCCAGAAAGAGTTGCAAGATTTGGCAATGGAGAACAACCATTTAATAGCGGTGACGGTAATGACGAATCAATGGAGTTGGTTGAGTATTATGAATGTTATGTAAGAACAGATTTAGATGAGGATGGCATAGCCGAGTTACATAGAGTTTGTTATGCAGACAATCAAGTATTAATGCACGAAGAATGTGACTATGTTCCATTCCACAGTGTATGTCCTTTACCAATACCTCATAAGTTCTTTGGCCAATCATTAGCAGATCGCGCAGTTGATCTACAGCTTATTAAGTCTACTATTACTAGACAGATGCTAGACAACTTATATTTAACTAATAACTATAGAGTTGGAGCTGTTGAAGGACAGGTTAATTTAGATGATCTTTTAACTTCTACAGCAGGCGGTGTAGTTAGAGTTAAGAATCCTAATGCTTTAGTTCCTTTACCAGTACAATCTAATGCAGCACAATCTTTTCCTATGCTTGAGTATTTAGATACAGTACAAGCCAAACGAAGTGGTGTTAGTGAGGCTTCACAAGGATTAGACCCTAACATATTGCAGAATGTAACAGCTACAGCAGTTGCTGCTATGTCAAGCGCATCTGGTGGCAAAATAGAATTAATAGCTCGTATCTTTGCTGACACCGGCGTTACATCTCTAATGAAAGGTATATTACATCTAGTGTGTAAATACCAACAAAAAGAAAGAATTATAAGAGTTAATAATAAATTTGTACCAATGGATCCTAGAGAATGGAGTACTCAATACAATGTTACAGTTAATGTTGGATTAGGTACTGGTAGCAAATCAGAGCAGTTAAGTGTTATGCAAATGATATTAGATAAACAAGAACAAATGTTAACTCAATACGGCCTATCCAACCCCTTGGTTAGCATTAAGCAATATAGAGATACATTAGCTAAATTTGTAAACATGGCAGGTTTTAAAGACGAGTCAGGATTCTTAAAAGATATGACTCAAGAACAGTCAGATCAATTAGCTCAACAACAAGCACAACAACCGCAAACTGATCCTACTACAGAGGCTACTAAAATATTAGCAGAAGTAGAAAGAGAAAAAGCTCAAATGAAAATGCAAACAGATCAGCAAAAATTAGAGTTAGATCGAATGAAATTAGAAATGGAATCAGCTAAAGCTATGCTTAAACTCGAACAAGAAAAAGTTGAGTTTGAAAAAGAAATGGCTATTAAAGAATTAGAACTTATGCAAAAAGCAGAAGAAAGTGATGCAAAAGTTACACAAGGAGAAATGAAAGTTGTTGTAGATGCTTTAGACAAAATAAATAACATTGCGGGAATGTAATGGAAAAACAATTTGAAATTAAAGCTGTATTAAATACTCAATCATTTCTTGATGAAATAAAAGACATGACTAAAGAGTGTTATGCAGAAATAGAAAACTCTAATCCAGAAGATCTTGATGTAAGAGAAAGGGCTTATCAAAGGATTAAAGCAATAGATAACATGATGACTAGACTTCAATCTGTAGTCGATAGCGACAAGATTAAAGATAAATCATGGACAATATTATAGGCATTTAGCCTGTATGGTATGCCACACCTAGATGGCAATTAAGGAAATACAATGAGTGAAGAAACCATGACTTCCGATTCAATGGAAAGTGGGTCAGACCTAACAATATCAGAAGCAACATCTGCATTTGAAGGTATGTTATCCGCACCAGAGGACTCGAAAGAGCAACCAACTGACCAGGAAGAAGATACACAAGAAGCAGAAATAGAAGAAGAAGAGGTTGAATTTGAAGCTGAAGAAACTGAAGAGGTTGAAGAAGCTGAAGAAGAAGCTGAAAATGAATCCGAGATTGAGGATGAAGAAGTAGTTGAGGAAGAACAAACTTTCACAGTCAAAGCGGCTGGCGAAGAAAAAGAAGTTACCCTTGATGAGCTTGTTACATCTTACCAGCTTGGCTCTGATTATACAAAAAAGACTCAAGAAGTAGCTGAACAGCGTAAGGTAATAGACCAAGAAGCTAAAGCTATCATTGAAGCTAGACAAGTTAGAGATGAGTATTCACAAAGATTACAGTCTTTACAAGAATTCCTAAATGTTGGAACAGAAAGTAAAGAAGATTTATCTGTAATGAAAGAGAACGACCCAATAGGATATGCAGTTAAGGTCGCAGAAATGACCGAGAAGAAAGATCAACTACAAAAAGTGCAAACCGAACAACGAAGAATTGCTCAAGAGCAAGAATCTGATAGGTCGGTAGAAATGCAAAAGTATGTAGAACAAGAAGCAAATAAACTGACACAATCCTTGCCAGAGTTTTCAGACAAAGCCAAAGGCGAACAAATCAGAAATGATATTCGTACTTACGGCAAAAAGGTAGGTTTCACAGATGATGAGTTATCTCAAGTCTATGATTCACGCCATGTCATAGTACTACATAAAGCTGCTCAATACGACAAACTAATGTCTAATAAAGCAAGAGCAAAAAAGAAAGTAGCTAAAGCCCCTAGGACTCTTAAAGGTGGAGCTAAAGTGAAACAAAATGTAGCTGACAGAACAAAAAAACAAATGCAAAAGTTGCAGCAATCTGGCTCAGCTAGAGACGCAGCAGCTATTTTTGAAAACTTTATTTAAGGAAAAATAACAATGGCAGAATTTAGAACGTATACAGCTATTGGGCAACGTGAAGATTTAAGCAACACAATATATAACATTGCTCCAACAGAAACACCAGTAGTTTCATCTATTGGAAAAACTAAGGCAACAGCAACTTACCACGAATGGCAGACCGATGATCTCGCTGCTGCAGTTGCAACAGGTTTAAAAGAAGGCTTTGATGCAGCAGGTGCTTCTGATACTCCTACAGTTCGTGTAGGTAACAGAACACAGATTCAAGGTAAAACAGTACATATTTCTGGAACTCTTGATGCAGTTGATAAAGCTGGTCGTAAAACAGAAACAGCTTACCAATTAGCTAAAGCAGGACAAGAGCTAAAACGAGACATGGAAAAAACAATCATGGGCAATGTTGCTCAAACCACAGGTGGAGCTGACGCAGTTAGATTGCTTGGTTCTCTACAAACATGGTTATTAACCAACTATTCTACAATAGCTACTGGTGCAACAGCAGCAGGTCCTGTAGGTGGTAATGGTACAGCAATTCGTACTAAATCATCAGCAGCTCAAGCTACTGTAGCATTTACAGAAGGAGCATTAAAAGCAACAGTTAAATCATGCTTTGAAAATGGTGGTAATCCAACTATGTTAGTTGTTTCTCCATTCTTGAAACAAGTAGTATCTAGCTTTGCTGGTATTGCAGCACAGCGTTATCAAGCCCCTACTAATAAACAAACTACTATTATGGGTGCAGCAGATGTTTATTTATCAGACTTTGGAACATTATCTGTAGTTCCTGATAGATTTTTAACTCCTGACTATGCAACTACTGGTGATCAAGCGTTTGTTCTTGATCCATCAATGTTAGCTATAGCTACACTTAGACCATTCCAGTCTAACTTGTTAGCTAAAACAGGCGATAGTGAAAAACATCAAATGCTTTCAGAGTACACTCTGCAAGTATCTAACCAAAAAGCACACGGCATCGTTGCTGATATCAAAAATACTTAATATATAGTATTTGTTAATGTTGCCCACTTCGGTGGGCAGTATTATTAAGGATAAAAAAATGAGAGAATTTAAAAAACACAAAACAGATAATGGAGCAGTTGTAGAAGTTGCTCAAGATGTTTCTGATATTGTAGAACAAAACAAAAAAGAATTTAATAATGCATCAACAACTTGGGGAGGCGGAGATGTTTTTGATAATAAAATTGCATCCATTCCACTAACTGTTATTGATAAATTAAACCAACAAGGAATCATGAGAGGGTTTCATGTATTAGATATGCCAAAGTTTAAACATTGGCTAAATGACCCAGACAATAGATTTTTTAGAACAAAACCAGGAAAAGTATAAATGGCATTTTTTAATGATTATGCAACATTACAAACTACTATAGCTAGTTATTTAGCTCGTAATGATCTAACTGAAACTATCCCTGAATTTATTAGGTTAGCAGAAGATCGATTAAGTAGAGATTTGCGTATAAGACAAATGTTACAAATAGCAACAACTACTATTGAATCTACTGACGGAACAGTAGAAATACCAGCAGATTTTTTATCTATGAAAGATATACATATATCTTCTAGCAACCCTATACAAACTGTTACCTTCCAATCACCTAGTAATTTCTTTAGAAATACAAGAGCATCAACATCAGGATTACCTACTTTTTATACCGCATTAGGTAGTGAATTTAGATTTGCTCCGCTTGGCTCTACAACAGATACATTACAAATGCTCTACTATGTGAAGCCACCATATATGAGTTCAACAGTTTCATCAAACCTCTGGTTAGCAAATACACCTGATTTACTGCTTTACGCAGCACTTGGTGAAGCAGAGCCTTTCTTGATGAATGATGAGAGATTAGCAACTTGGTCAGCAATGTATGACAGAGGAGTTATCTCTTTAAGTAAATCAGATGATGAGGGGGAATTCCCTGCTCATCCAATGTCAATAACAACAACTACGAGGTAAATAAAAATGGCAAATATGTCAAATTATTTAGAAGTTAAACTTCTAAACGAAACACTTAATGGGGTAGCATTTACAGCAGTTAATAACCCTTACATTTCTTTACACACAGCAGACCCTACAGATGCAGGTACTGGTGCAGAAGTTTCTACTTCAGGCACTTCTTACGCTAGAGTTGCTTCTTCTTTTGCAACAGCTTCTGGAGTTTCAGGAGCAGTAGTAACAGATGCAACAGCAACCTTTCCTACAGCAACAGCTAATTGGGGAACAGTAGGATGGATTGGTCTTTGGGATGCAGCTGCTGGTGGTAACCTGCTTTACCATACAGCTTTGGACGCTCCTAAAACAATTGATTCTGGAGATATTTTTAAGATTACTGCTGGTAATTTATCAGTAACATTAGCATAGAGGATTAATCATGGCACTTGTTGTAAAAGATAGAGTAAAAGAAACAACTAATACTACAGGTACTGGCACAGTTACACTTGCAGGTGCTTCAGATGGTTTTCAGGCTTTTACTGTAATTGGTAATGCAAACACTACTTATTACACACTTGTAAGTGGTGCAAACTTTGAAGTAGGGTTAGGTACTTATACTTTATCAGGCACAACTTTATCAAGAGATACTGTTTTAGAATCTAGTAATAGTGGTAGTAAGATCTCTTTATCTGGAACGACTGATGTATTTTGTACCTATCCAGCAGAAAAAGCTGTAGTTCAGGATAGTAATAATAATATACATGGACCACAATTTTTAGCTGATAATGGA
>Ga0209816_1000570_pt1 | contig 29314 bp, 24 predicted proteins | sample CoawatmetaG01DNA_FD_187509 | JGI IMG/M metagenome (GOLD analysis project Ga0209816, IMG submission 187509) | Marine microbial communities from the West Antarctic Peninsula - Coastal water metaG017-DNA (SPAdes) (version 2) | ecosystem: Environmental > Aquatic > Marine > Coastal ...
CGTGACCGTTGCCAGTTGTTTCAGCGTGATTAGTACCACTTGGTTGAGCCACAGCTGCAGTAGTTATAACAACAGTACTCAAGTCATATGTAATACGGTTTGTTAAATCTACCCACTCACTAAACGTATCAGTTGTAGGTGCTACGTTTGCTCCTGTATATGTTGTCTTAGCCATTGGACCCTCTAATGATACTATGTAGCATCTGTTTAATTTCGTGTATGTCTTGTTTTAAATTATTTACGTCTTGTACCAAATCATTAGCCTTTTTATCTTGTTCTCTCTTTGCCTTGTACATACTATATGCAGTTCTATCAGTATTTATAACTGCACGAGAATTAGTATCTCTAACAAGATGTTTTTCTTCTGTTGCTACTATCGCCATTTTATATACTCAATGCTATAGCTCGGAAATCTTTGATAGCTGGTGCTGTTGCAGTGCTATCAGATAGTAGAACTATTTTTATTGCAAACATTTTATATGTATTAAATTTAGATCCATCACTATTGAAGTATGTTACTACTGAACTGTTTTGAGGATCTTTAAATGCTGTCTGTGGAAGAGTAACTGTCGATACATCTGCTGCAACATTATTTGCAAATTGTATTGCTTCATCTAATATAATTGTTGTAGTACTTGCAGATTTTACTGTAGCTATTTGATAGTCAGTATTAGGATCACTGTTTGTTATTTTAACTAATGTACCTGCTGATAATGTACTTGCTTGATTACTTGCTGTAGTAATAGTTGTGTTACCAAATGTTTTAGCTTTCTCAACAAATACTGTTGCAGGTGTTTTAGGTAATTGATATTCATACTCTCTGTAATCTAATCTATTATCAACATTACTGAAATGATCAGGTCCTATTAAATCTAGTTCAGTCCAATGTCTATCATAGAATGTACTATTATCTTCTTCGTTTAATAATTTACCATAAACTTTAATGTTGCAATTATCTTTACCAGGTTTAAATGCTGTTACATATACTCTAAGATCCTCTGCGTCTAAACCATCATCTAATGTTACAGTCTTAGAAACATAACTACAAGTAGCATTACCTTGACCTGTAAGATGTTCATTAGTAGCATCATTATTAATTTGATTCTCGTATATGTTGAATCCTAATGTTTGTGAATCTATCATAGGAGATATTCTTGCACTGTTAGTACTCATCTTAAAGTATGTTTTAAAGTTACCAGTTAAGTCATTGCTCTTACTTTTTATAACAGCCTTTTCTCTCATATGGAATCTATCATTAGTTCTAATTTGAGTATTACCAGTATCTCCTGAAGCTGTATTAGCATGAATATATAACTCTACATCTGTAGATGATGGGTTTGTTTTATATAATACAGGTTCTAAATAACTTACTGCTTTATCATTAATACTGCTTATTGTAGCATTAGCATATGACTCTGCACCTACTATATCTGCATCAGCTGCAAATTTAAATGCTGAACTTGATGCTGTAGAATCTTCTATATGCATATCTTTTGTTGAACTATCATAATAGTACACTATACCAGTAGGTGTTTTACTAACTGCTATACCAGTTGTATTGGCTATTAATGGGTAACCTTTTAATATAATTTGTGTTGAGTTTGTTACACTATCAATCTCTACAATGTCTTGAGCAGTTGTATTTGAGAATGTAAGGAAGTCCCCTGCTGCATACTCAGTATTAAATGCTGTACCACTACCAGTCACAATTGTATTAGATGTAGACATAGTGGCCGTACCAGTTGTTTGAGCTGTGGCATTAACTTGGTATACCATCTCACCTTGTTTGAAGTTACCATTAATACCCGTAAGCGATAAATATTCATTGGCTTTATTATAGAATGTTACTACACCTGCGTTTGCATTATTAGTAGTAAATCCAGCTCTATATAAAGTAAATTTAATATCCTCATCAATTAATGGTTTCCAAGCAAGATTGTTTGTTGACATAAACATGCTTCCCATAAATTGATCTACCACTACTGGTTGACTTGTGGCCACATCTGTTCCACCAGTTTTAGATATCCATAGTTGATAGTCAGGACTATTACCATCAGGTATTACTACAAAACAATATTCTTCAGTAGTAGAAAGAAATATAGGTCCATCAAAAACTATTACTGATGCTGTGGCACCGTCTGCGCTTGTATTAATTTGAGAAGATCTCAAATGCTTTCTACCAAAAGGTATTAAGTCTGGTGCTGGAACACCACCTAATGTTTTTCTAATTTCTACTGTTACACCAAGTGTAGGATCTTTGGAAGCAAAATATAAATCCATTGATATAAGTTGAATGCCAGCTGTCTGTTCAAAATCTGGATTACTTATTTTAAATGTCTGAGCCATTGGATCTGTACCATTTTGTCTCCATGGGATAATACCACCTCGACTCCAAGATGTTAGTACTGTTCTAGTTGCAACTTCTTCTACTTGTATCATTGATATGGTAGGAGCTCGAGTACTCATCTCTATGGTACCTGTCTCTACACCAAAGTTAAATGCATTGAAAGGTTCATCTGCTATTGATACTGCATTATTTACTATATTTGAATAAGTTGCATTATCAGCTAATACTAGATGTCTTTCGCCAACATAAAATTCCCCTTGAGGTATATGCAAAATACCAAACATCTCACCATTTGCATCAGTTGTAAGACTATCACCATAAGCACCAGATCCATAAATTGTACTTTTACCAAAATGAGTTGCGTTTGTAGATAAAGCAGGCCTTGTATTAGCGTCCATGTTTACACCATCAAAATATAGATAATGTCTTACATTTGGTCTTAGACTCCATGCATGGAAATGAATCATTTGTTCTCTTATGTATGGCTGCATTCTTACATCTGTTACAAACTCTCCAACATTCTGTGTTGTTGTAGTAGTTTCATTATTAAAAAGGTTTCTTGTTATTAATTCCTCTCTATCTAGAGAGTTCATCCCACTCACTGACCACCTAATTCCATCATTACTACTACCTGTAGTCCACGATCTTTGATTTGTCTCACTGAGTGTTCGTCTATCAACTTCTGTCAGTGATTCAATTGAATTCAATCCTTCTATAAGTGCGTCAAACGGTGTAGCTAAATCTATATCTAATGTTAAGGCTAAGTCTGGATTATTTCTTATCTCTGAGAACCCATCATAATTAGGAAACAAATCCATTTTACCATTCCATTGCCAATTACTTTGTGTTACAGCACGTGCTATTGTTGCAAATCTTTGACTGGCAAATGGTGTAGCAATATAAGGATGTGTAATAACATCCCCAGTAATTGCTGTATTACTATGACCAACAATAGTTAAATTTAAAGCGTTTTGTTTAAATTTTGGAATAATAGTTTGCTCTGATTTATTTCTACCAGCGTTCCAATCTTCATCATCTGTTCTAGCTATTTTTAAATCAACAAAATTATCTACTAAGAAACCTTGTTTAAATCTATCTACAGCATTATTAGATTCAGCAGGGATAGTTAAATCTTTTGTTTGTTTTTCTAATAAGTTTAATGAAGTATAATATTCAAGACGATTTACTCTTTGATCAAGCTGTCCTATATCCTTCATTGTATAATTACGTGATTGCTTGGCTGAAGCTATAACTGCATAATCCATTCTATTTGCCGCAGTAGCTTCTTTAGATGATAGTGTGGGATATGCTGGAACTAATACAGTAGCCAATGTCATAGCGTCATTTTTGTCTCTTGGTGTAAGTGGACTAGTACCAGGTGCACCTTGTACCGTTTCCATTAATCCCTGAGGATTCAAAAATACTTTATCTATTCTTGGTAAATAATATTGGTAATCAAATTCAAAGTTTTGATTTGGTGCAGCTATAGAATGTTCACTTGCAGCAAACGCTACTGCTACATTTGGATTAATAGTTGCTGCGCCTACTGTTGCAGATTGTACTGCTGTGTTAGCTGCCACTGGTCTAAAGTCTACAGCATTCCTTAAATCTATTCCTTCACCAGTTAATTCCGATATAAAAACTGGTATCTCTTCTGTCTTAACATATTCATTTGAACCATTAGCAGTAGTATCATCAACTGGATATGAATCTACTGTGAAGAAACCTTTACCACCACCTGATGTATCTTTCTTAAAATGCCTTACTTTTGCTACAAAGAAATCATTTGCTACAAATGATTGTGCATTAGAATAATTTTTATATATTTTACCTAAACCATAGAAGGCATCTTTTTGGCCTGTATCTAATCTAAAACTATCTGTGTAATCTAACACTGTACTATTAGCTGCAGTAGTTCCATCCCAATATGCTTGGTTAGCAACATAGATAGCTTGTACATCTAGCACGTCTGTTAAACCTAAGGACCATGGACCATTTATTCCACCAGCATTATTACTACATACTATTTTTACAAATGATGTAGCTAATGTTTTATCTACTTGTGGTGCACTTATTTTTTTAACATTATGATATACATGCACTGGTAATGTTTGAGAACCATGAAGTGCTTTACCTCTTGTAGCATTAATTGTTACCGTGTTAGAATTTGTACCAACAAATACATTAGATGTTGAACCTTCCATATTAATTGCAACGTCTACAGGGAAGTAACGTGCATGTGTCTTTCCTGATACACCTGCACCAAAGTTATTTGCTGTTACCATTAATGTGTTACTAACCACAGATGTAATTCTATGTGTGTTTGCTGATTGTACTGTTATAAAGTCACCTGCTTTATACTCAGTTGTAAATAAAGTACTTGTACCAGTTACATTACCAGCTCCACTACTTACCGCTACTGTACCTGTTAATGAAACTGTTTGTGCAGTACTATTATTAGATACTGCTATCCAATCTTTTTCTTGTGTATCATTTAAAAACGCACTTGCTGTATATGGAAATGTTTCTGTTCCTGTTACTGCAAATGTAACTGAACCATTAGTTGCCAAAGAACCATCTGTCTTTGCTGTTCTATAAATATATTGGTTATTAGAAGTACCATTTATACTTAATGATTTAACTCCTTGTCTACCAACACCAGTTACTAATGTTCTAAAATTTGTTTCTTTTAATGAAGCATTAGCATTATCATCTAATACAACATCTGCTAGACCTTGTGCACTATACCATATTGATCTTACATCTTGATATTTTTGACCTTGGTTCATTGCTATATCAAATAAATATAATCTATATCTACCAAGAGGAGCACCAACTGTATTTCCATCATACTCTATAGATCTTATTTTTGCAGTACCTAAAATGTTAGAAGTGAATGTAGGATTGACTCCTGATACAACACTTGTATTAGAAGTTGCTGGAACAGTTGGTACAGCTGTACCTAATGAAGACGATAGTCTGTTAGCTGCTGTATCTAATAATTTTACTTCGGCACCAAAGTTAAATGCAAAATGACCAATAGATTCATCAACCAATTGATAGTTACCATAGTTACTTGCTACAACTGCGGAAGAAACATTTTGTGTTGTGTCAGCTTTTGGAATAGCTAGTCTTGATGCACCTATTGAACTTACATTATAACCACCTACATAAGCATTACCAGCACCAACAGTTATATTAAGATGTGTGGTGTTACCTGATATACCTTCTGATATTGCACTAAATTGTTTTGTTACATAGTCGCCACTTTCTTCTTTTGTACGTTTGGCTAATCTGTCACCAATTTTATTATATACTGATTCTTGTTTAAGGGTTACAATTTTACCACTTTCGTATCTTGCTATGATAAAGAAGTTGTTAGTTGATTCTGCACTAGCAACTGTATTAACAACTAGTGTTGGTGTTAATTTTAATCTAAAAGCTCCTGGTGCATTCTCGTTTTGGAAACCACTTGCGTTATCAGTTAATGATGTATCGTTTGTATTATTAGCAATTGTTTCAGTAGTATTAAATCCTACTGCTATATTGTTAGGTACATTTGTATAATCACTAACCATTACTGATTGTTGTGATATTTGTGAGAAGTGACCTTTTTGGAATAAGACACCTTCATTAACTTCAAATCTTTTTGCTAGTCCTATTGTTAAGAAGTCTGTGTTACCAGCAGCGTCATTAAAACTTGTGTTGGCTACTGTTATTATATTTTTCTTTGTAAGAGATACAGCAAATAATTCTAAGTTAGCATTTGATCCTGTACTTGTTACAATGTTTGCTACTGAAGGTATGTCTGTAATTTTAAACGATACACCTTGTGATGCTACATTGTTAAATGATGTACCAATAATACCACCTGTGCTATTTGTTGTAAGATTAGCAGATGCATTTGTACCATATGTAGAACTAAATGTTATTGTATCAGCATTAGAATAACTTGAACCAGTATTGCTTGTTAATGTAACTGTAGCTACAGATGTATTTGTTGCATAAACATCTAAGGTTTGACCAGCTGAAAATGATGTTTGTTCTGTACCAGCATTGTTACCTGCATTAACATATTGAAAGAAAATTCTATTAAGATCTGGGTTAGTAGATTCAAATCCACTCTTAGATTCATACACTTGACCAATTAAATTAGCAGATGTTACAACGTGTGTGTCAGTAAAGTCTGACATAATTAATTGACCTAATGAAGTATTAGCATCATTAAGTTTAGCAAATCGTATATTTTCATCTGTTATTGCTCCACCGTTTACAATAGTACCTTCTTTAAATATATGTTCACCAAAACGCTCAACTTGGTTTTGTAGTATTGTTTGTAACTGTGTTAGCTCTCTTGCTTGGATAGGCACAGATGGACGGAACAATACTTTGTGGAATTTCTTATCCTCATCATAATCATCATAATATGGGGTTACGTTTAAATCTGTATTAATTGGCATCTTCTATCCTTAAAATGTTATAACAAGTCGAACTATTTCTGTTGTTGTGTTGGAACGACTAACTGCGTCTATATTATTTAGGTAGATTATATCACCGGCATTGCGAACTAAATCTGGATTTGTTTGAGCAGTTAACTTGCTTGACCTTGATGTTGTTTGTCCAGTCACTACATTATCCGTTGCAATGTTAAATGTACCTTTGACACTTGTTGCAGATACCTTTGAGGTATTAGCAAAAAATACAAAAGCGTTTGCACTTGTATCATCTTGTACTATTTTTTCATCTTCACTAAATGCACTTGCTGAACCAAGGTTCTGTTTAAATATATATCTCTGATCAAATGTAGTAAATGATGATCTCTGAGATTCATTTGATACATTAATTGTTGCTGCTTCTGTTGTATTAACAAATAAGGATGAGACATTCATTGTTGCACTAGAAGTGCCACCAGATACATTTGCATGGTTAGTTGAATTGCCTGTACTTATATGACCTACTACGTTAGCTAGTAACACTGAACTACTGTTAGCAGATATAACATATCCATAACTTGTTGTGTTGGCTTGTGTTACTAATTCACCAGTTGTCCATGTACCAGATACTATACCATTTATTTGTACATTGGCATGCATAGGATCTTTTATTATACCTACTTGTCTAAAATCATTATCTGTTGGTATATTTGCTGACTCTGTATTTGCAAACTCAACACTAATACCTACACGACTAGCTTCTAATTCATTAATTGGATCAAAGCCATGGCCACCTGTAGGTGCTATTGGTGCTCTTATTGCAGCAACATTAGCTGATGCCATGTTGTTAGCTTCTATAGTTGCATCAACATATGTATAACCTGAACCTCTTGTTACTACTTCTACATTAGCAATTGTATTACTTGAAGTATTGACTAGTGCTCTTGCTGTTGCACTAGTGCCATCACCTTTTATAGTTACACTTGGTGTTATTTCAAACACACTATCAGATGTACTTGGATTAGTACCCCATGCATTTTCTAAAGTAATTGTTTTACTACTACCAACGTAATCTATAATTTTATTTAAACCACCCGCTCCAGTACCAGATTTAATATAGATAGCACAATTAACAAAGAAATCATTATTAGTCGATAATGTGAAATCACTACTTGCTAAAACTTGAGATGTTGCATTAGTAACAGTAGTGAACGTACCGTTACAAAATTCATTATAGTTATTACCTGAATTTGTTACTAAGTAAGCATCTAATGAGCCTGATACTGCATTAGTAGATGCATTAGTATGTGCAATATAAGGAATGTAATTTGTTGTTGTAAACTTAGTATTGTTTGTTCCTGTTACTGTATACATAAATCTCCACTGATAACCATCAGCTGTTTTAAGATATAATGTATTTAAACTTGATGATACATCTGAGTATAAAGGTTTAGATGTACTGTTGCCACTACTTTGATTATTAGCTATGCATTTCCATACATGAAAATCACTACCTTCAGAAGTAACTGCATGATAATCTGAACCATTGAAAGAACCATTGTGATCATCATAAGCTTGATATGCTTTATTAGATGCCCAAGTATTCTTTTCTATCATATGTTTTGCATCACTAGTAGTAACTTGCTTACCAGAAATCATCTCATCCCATACTTGGTATTGTGCATTTGCTACACTATCAGTAGGTGTAGGTGTTGAAGCCTCAGTATATACTTGAGGTTTACCTGTAAACACATAGTAAATAGAGTTAGACGTCTCATCTAATGACTCCATAAACTGTTTAGCATTATGTGTTTTGAATTCTTTTTTTATTAATGTACCCATACTACGCCTGACTTACACTTGAGTTTGCTATTGCAAGAGCCATATTAGCTGTTGCTGATACTTCAGTTTGACCAAATAATTTTGAACCTGCAAGATGAACCACATCTTTTACCTGTTGCCTATATTTATCAAATGGAATTACGGTCCTTACTTGATACGAATATTCTTGGTAGAAATCATTATCATGTAGATATTTATCTTCGTTTAAGAAGCCTTTATTATTTCTATGGAACCCTGGAGAAATTCCATGATTGTTAACTACTGCAGCACCTGATATTAATTCAGTACCTTTAACCATTGTAACTGTTTCACCATCTTCATAACCATAGCCGGAATTAACAATTTGTATTGAATCAATTAATCCAGTTCCTATTGATGCAGTAATATTTAAATTAGCATTCAAACCTGCACGTTCATCTAATCTTACTCCAACTGGTCTTGAACTTGTATTAACATTTAAATATGATACTTCTGCAACATTAGCTGATGTACTAAAGTCTTCTATTTGTACATTAGCTCCTGTATTAAAATCAAATCTTGTATCAAACATTCGTACTTCTAACATATTAGTACTTGTGTTGGAAGTCAACACTTTTCCTTTAACAAATCTATTAACTATTGAAGTGGACTGCCCAGTTACATTACCTGTTGATCCTGAACTTAATCCTACAAATGTATTACCAGTTGCCCATGTTATACTTGCATCAGTTAAACCAACATTAATATATCCACTTGATTCTACTTTTCTACGTTTACCATCTCTTATAGTAAACACTGTACTGTTACCAGAAACATATGTTGCATAATTATTAACAGTGGAGTTAACTATCTGTGCTATACCTTCTCCAACTGTAAAAGCTGCATCATTAGCTCCGTTATGTGTTATGGCTAAAAAAGATTGAGGTTGTGTTTGTACAATAGTATCATCAACTAAAAAATTACTTCGTGTACCTGATACTAATGTATCATATTTAAGTTGTACATTTCTTTGATTAAATTTATCAACTAAACTATTTTGTATTAATACAAACGGAGGTGCTGTATAATTATTACCACCATTAGTACTACTAAATGTGTTTATTGATCCTAATGTATCTGCACTAAATGCTAGTACATCATTTATTACATTTGAAAATCCACCACTGTGTGTTGTGTTAATTGTATTACCATGCTTAGCTAAACCATAACCATGTTTCATTACAGGAACTAAAGTACCAGAGCTACCACCTGATGTTGTAATAGTTATTGTTGGTGCGCTATAATATCCTACTCCATTATTAGAAAGTGTGATACCAGTTATACCACCACTACCGTTTGTTGTAACTGTACCAATAGCATTTGTTGTAGGTAGAGTACCTGTAGTAATTCCTCCACTAGCAAATACTAGTGCATCATTGTTTGCATAACCAGAACCTGCTGCTGATATAGTTACTGAATTAACAATACCTACTCCTGAGTTGGCCCCACTAATAACAACATCAAGCATAGAAGTGTTAGCACTGTTGTTAGAACTGTGTATAAAATCAGTGTACACATTTTTTGTCTCTGTATCAACTCCTATAGTTCCAATAGTTAAAGCACCACCACTACCTAATCTTACTGCTGTAACATTAGCATATGTATTACTGTCTGATCCTTTTATAAAATTTTGAGATGTTGTTAAGAATAATTCTGTGCTATTTGCAACAAGACCAACACCTGTTGTATTACCACCTATTAATGTTCCTGTTCTATAACCATTTGCTACTGCTGTAGTATTAGCATTTGTAGATGCTGTTGCAGTAAGCCATAATTTTTTAACACCTGTCTGTACAACTTTACTTGCAGCACTTAAACCATTTGCTACTGCTCCTGATCTTTGACCTGTTACTTGTTGTGTAGCTACATTAGTAAATCCTACTGATGCAGCATTAATAGTTAATACAGTTGAATTAGCTGCATTTAGTATACCAGTTACTGTTGAGTTAACACTAACTGTTTCTCCAACTTGGAATGATGTTGTATTGGTTTGATAAAAATATTGTATTGTATTTCCAAATGTACCACTATCAACAAATAATGTCAACGATCCATTTGCACCAGTATTACTGAATACACCTATCTTACCATTAGCTAAATGATTACTACCATTTAAAGAAGTGATACTACTATTAGTACCTACTACATATGTTGTAGTATTTAAAGCAGCTGCAAATGTACTAGTGGCTGATGTGAAGTCTAAAAATTCTATTGGTTGTGTAATAGTTTCTAATGTAAAAAATGTATTACCACCATACTCATTTCTAAAAGTAGCATTACTATTAGTATGATTATTAACAATTAATTGTGCTGATGATACTAAAACATTACTATGTGCTGAGTTTGTACTATATCCAAAACCTCTTTGGTTAATTTCATATGCTGCAGTACCTGTACCATCTGTAACACTTGTTACTCTTACAGTACCACGACTACCATGTTTTGAACTAACAACATCTAACTCATCACCCGGTGACAAGCCAATACCTTTAGCAGTAAGTGTAATGTCTGATAATGAACCAATAATTTTTGGTTGTAATGTTCCACCAACAAAACCTACAAGCTCTTCTCTTTTAAATAAACCTACTACATCAACTAAAAACATTACATATGTTTGCTTACCAGATGCAGTTGTTTTTAAACATGAGTCAACGGTTGCTGTTGATCCTGTAATTGTTCCTGTAATATCTCTACCTTGAAAATTACTAAAGGCTTCATCTTGATCGTATGGAAATGTTACTTCTATATATTTTGGTTGATAAAAATCTGCTTCTGATGCAGACATTAAATGTTGGCCAGGAACATAAATGGTTGAATCGACACCATGAACTAATTTCAAAAGTAAGTCAACAGCTCTAGGTGTACCTTTAGATCTGTACACGTCCATTATATGTTTTATTGTAAACGCTGTGCCTTTGTGAGTATCTTTTGGTATACCATTAAGATATTGTTTTCTAAAATGATCTAAAAACGTATCAACACTCTGATCAACATCATTACGTTCCATCATTTTTCTTAATGTAAATATATCACCATCTGTTTGTTCTTGGTACTCATAGTACGCTTTAAGAAATGCAACAAGTACCGGGCCTTCGTCTCTATAGACAGCCGGGAACTGTTGCTCAACTAACGGAGAGATAAAGTCTTCAAAATTATTTAAACCAGCCATTTTTATATTACTCTCTTATACCTTTTACGGTTACTGTTGTATCGTCAGTTTTTATTTCTATTAAATCATTTAACTTACCAGCAATATCAGCATCCTCACTTCTAGCATATATTTTTATAGTAGTTCCTGTAGCTATTGCATTAACAGATACATTAGAAAACGTAACATTACCAGTAGCATAATCTACTTCACCAACATTTGCATTAAGTATTGTTAATGCTGATGTATTAGCTACAACAATTTGAATTGCTCCATCTCCGTCATCTCTAAAAGATGCTCCACTAGTGCTGTTAAATGTAAATAGACCAGACTCAATAGCTGGTTCTGAATATGGTAACGAAGCACCTTGAGCAACTGTCACAGGATTATCTGGTCTTAAAGGATTAAAGAATGAAACTGTATTAGTAAATCCTTGATTTAATATTGGGTTAATTTCTTTTATCATTCTTGTTTGTATACTATTACTTAGAATAGATGTATCACTTTCATTAATTTTTTCTATAAGTTTACTTTGTCTAAATGTTTTATTAAACTTACCAAGATTGTTTGTATTAAATGTTGTTATTGCTGATTTAACAATTGTTTGAACACCATTTTGATTACTTGATGTTTCATTCATATTATATGTTACTTTACAATCAACTTCTATTCTTAAAAATGTTGGGTCTTGCATAATTGGTTCTATAGTCAACGGAGATTTAGGACCAATAAAATCTATTATTTGTTGCTTTTGAAAACTAGGTAATGTATCATATGTATTACTTGATGCAACCATAACTACTTTACCAAATTGAGGTGGGGAGGCTTCATCACCACCATAAACATTCATATCGGTTATGTCACCAAATTCATTTTGTACTAATGTTTTATAATCATTAGCTGTAACAGCTCTCTCTTGTGTTGTTAAAGCACGAGGCGCTGCAAACTTAATATCGTCTAATGATTGATATTCTTGACCACCGGAAGCTCTCTCAACAACAGTTGCAGCAACTGTACTATATCCTGATATAGCACCTGCACTTGTAAATGCATTAGCACCATCTGGTTCTGCACCACTCGATACTCTATAAGTAGCTTCAACTATATTACCATCTGTTAACTTTCTTCCAAACGTATCGTTACCAAATACTAATTCATAGCTACCATTTGCAGCTGCTTGCACAAAGAATACATTAGATGTACTTCCGACATCAAATAATGTATTAGCTCTTGTCCATTCTGTATTTGTTGTATTAGTATTAGATGTTCTAACACTTACTGATATACTTGTTGTATCCACATCATAGTTACTAATATAGAAAGTATTAGATGTACTACTTGTTTCAAAATATTCTGTTATAATTTCACCTTCATATAAAGCAACATTAGCTGCAAGATAACTATTGTTAGAATATACAGATATAGCAGAGTTAGTTGAAAATGTATATGTGTTGTCCCCAACTGTTGATGTAAATTTAGTTAGCCTTGGTATGTCAATACTATGAGGGCTATCACCTGGTGTAATTTGTACGTTAGCATATGCTACTGAACTTCTATATGAAGTTGGTAGATAATTTAATTTCTTTGCATGAGAATAAACACTATCTCTAACTTGAGCACTATCTAAAAACATTTCAGATGCTACGTGATTTAAGTACATATTATTATAATATGTGTTGTATGAAAGCACGTCTAACATTACATTCATATTGGAGCCATCAAAATTATAATCATTAAAATATGATTGTGATGACAAGTATGCTTTTAAGTTTGATTTAATTGAATCAAACTCCAAATTGGCTACTATAAATTCAGCATTGGATGCGGTAGGCATTATCTTGTCCTCTCTAATATTATGTCTAGTGTTTCTGGTGTTGTTGTATTTATTATTCTAAAAGTTATTTGAAATGATAGTGTATTGTGATCTGGATTTCCACCAACATCCACTTTCATTAATTCTGCTCTTGGCTCATGGTTGTCAAATACTTCTTCTACCATCTTTTTAGCTCTAAGTTCTAATCCAGGTGTATAGTTTTCAAACAACAATCCTTGTAATCCTGATCCTATTTCAGGTTGAAAGGGTCTCTCATACCGATTAGTTAACAATAAATTTCTTATAGATTGCTTAACAGCCTCTGCATTTGTCTTTCTATTAAGCTGACCAGTAACAGAATTTCTTGAAAAATCTGTAAAGAAATCTGAGTATACTACTTTTTTTATACTATGATCAGTTAATGTTTGTATTTTTGACATTGTTTAACCTATCTTGTTTATATTATTTATGCCTAAACAGAAGCACTTGTTGCTAATCCTGTAGATACATTTGTTGTGGTTGATTGAGTATTTCTACTAGCAATTTTTTCTTCTAGTGTTAATAGAATTGTTTCTGGTGTAGGTGTTCCAAGTGTACCGTTTATTAACTCTGCAAAAACCGGATCCTCAACTTCTCCTTTTATTTTAGCTAATGCTTCTTTAGTTGCTCCGTATACTGGAGGTACTATATCATTACTTAATAAACCTCCTAAAGCAAACCCAGGCGCTTCAAATGTTCCTAATGCAGCAGCTGCTGCTTGAGCTCTTGCTGCTGATTGTGCTATCTTAGCTGGTGCTCCAGAATTAATCACTATTTGTATTGCGTTACCAAGTTTATCAAAGCCCTGTTTAATTTGTTTGTTACCTAAGTTTTTAAATGGATTTGCAAGACCACCCGACTCACCTTCTGGTAAACCAGTTTGTAACTTTCCGGTCATAAATTCAGCACCAGGACCAATGTCTGGTAATAGAGTTCCACATCCACCTATGGGTGGTATTGCTAATAAACCTGATACACCTTTTAACATTGAACCCATATCAAATCCTCCTCCTAATGATATACCAAAATCAAGTGATGGTAAACTTATATTAGGTAAATTTATATCAGGAAGATCAATATCTAAATCAAATGATGGAAGATTAAATCCTGGTGGTTTAATATCTAATCCATCCATAAGACCCTGTAAGCCAGATAAGACAGCTCCAGTTGGATTAGATATAGCTGACATCATTAAGCTAGCCACTGAAATTAAATTAGGACTGAAGTCTAAATTACAACCATCAGATAATTCAACTTGTTCTATTACAGCTGTAGTTTTTTCTTTTACTGTACTAACATAATCAGATACAGATAGAGCTGTTGGATCAAGAGCAGATATAACAGAAGATGCATCAAGTTGTGCTGTTATTTTATCTACTAGCTCTGTTGATCTACCAACATCATCTAATTGTTTCTGTTGTGCTAATTCTAATCCTGACGCCATTGTTACCTCTAATTTAAGTTAATTGTTCCGCCATCAATATCAACTTCAGTTGAACCATCAACATCAACTAAAACTCCTTTAATATTTACTAATGTTGGTATTTTTGCAGGTGAAGTATCAGTATCTGCACCACCCGTACCTACAGTGAAAGATGTAGGTGCATCAATTTTTACAGATGTACCAGCATTTACATCAAAAGTAGAAGATGTGTTTGCTCTAAAGTGTGAATCTGTTTGTATATTAACATTACTGGTAGCTAATACACTAAAATTATTATCTGTTATAACTGTATGATTTAATAATGTTGTAGTGTCTGATGTTCCTTCTGTAGTCTTAATACTATTTTCTTGTACCATTACAATTTCATCTTTACCAATTACCTGATTATAATAACCTCTAATATCTTCAACGTGATCACCTATTATTGTTTCTATTCTATCATTGTTAACTAACAGACTTTGATCTTTTGAAATATTAGTAGCATGATGTGATAGGTACTCTTCATAAACAGTACCCCCTACTTTTGTAGTCATGTCGCCTCTAACATTAAGATTAAAATCACCATCTGTTTCTATAAACATATTACCACCTTTAGCACCAGGACCTGTGTCACCGTCTGCTTGTACCAATAGTCTAACATCAGAACCTTGTACAGTAATACTTACATTACCTTTAACAACCATATTCTTATCATGCATAACCATTTCATAGTCATCACCAACAATTTTTGTTACTCTTGTTCCGTTTGGTTGTATCTCATAGAATGTACCAGCTGTATGATACTGTGCTATTCTTTCAGCCTTAGGTGAATCATCTACTTCAAATACATGTCCTGACTCAGTTACTTTAACGTGGTTCAAAGGATAGATAGACTCTTCTCCAAATTCAGGAGTCCCTCCATAAGTCACTGATGATTTTTCACCTTCATCTTTACCACCGTATCTTGGATTAGGCTCGTTCCATGTTCTTCTACTATAATATGTTTCGGAGTTATACCCTGGTGGTGGTCCATCTTTAACCGTTGATGCCTCACCATCTTTTTTACCTGGGTCACTTTCTACACCAGGAGGTCCAGCTTTTGGTATCTTTAATACTCTATGCTTTTTCTTATGAGCTAATATATTTTCACCAGCTCTTACACTTGGTGCTTCGATAGTACTAGCTCTTATTGCATCACCTCTAGCTAATCTATTAACATCAGACTCACCTGGTATTTCTATTTTAGGATAAACTTTATTAGGATCATTAAACCCTAGTTCATTATAAGCCTCTGGAGCTCCAGCTAATGTACCCATAATCATAGGTTGCTGCATTTGTTTACCATCAACAAAGAAACCAAATACCCATGTTCCTTCAACAGGGCCAGTAGGACTTTCACCTATACCACTAATGGATGCACTTGTATATGGCATGATAGGTGTTGCCCAAGGAAGGTCTACTGTTGGTATCTTAGCTCTATCTTCTGTGTGAATGCCAAATGCTCTTATACGTACTCTTCCCATCTTTAAAGGATCTTGTCTATCTTCTACTACTCCAAAAAAATATTGGAAGTTTTTAAAATACTCTGCTGAATATACGGTTGACATTATACCCTCTCACTGTGTTTAAAATCTAATCCGTCTTTTACAACTGTTAGTTTTGTATTAAATAACATTTTGTCATATATGTGTTCAACTTTAGTAACATACCAATTACCACTATACATACTACCTTGGTTTTTTCTTTCAGGAGCTCCTGCCTCTTTTAAATTTAGTTGTATTATAGTACCAGCTACCAAACTACTATCACCATATATTGTTACTTGCATACTATAATGACCTAACATTTGCATATAAGATTTTCTTTTACTTTGTATACCAGGTAGGTTTTCATTATATACACCTTTTGTTGTATCTACTGCAATAGATGTTTCAATAGGATTTGAACCAAACATATCAAAGAATGCTGATGACATATTAAAATGTTCACCTAATGTATTAAAATTATCTCTTTCTTTCATCATATCAAAATTTGTTATTGAATAACTTTTTTTGTTAAAATCTATAGCTGTTACCTTTTGCGCAAACTCTCCATTTTGTATACCCTGCATAGTATTGTTTATTGCCATTGGAGTCATAGATTTTATATTTCTATAGAATATTTTATCGTTTTGGGGAAGTGTTGCAACATCATCATCATATGTATATGGTTCTGTTTTAATATTATCAGACCATTTTTCTATATTTTTAAAATGGAATGCATCTTCACCTTCATAGAAAGTATAGAATGAACCTGGAAATTCTGATCCACCAAACGATCTAACTGCTAAAAAATGTAATGCTTTAAATGGTGTCAGGCCTGGTATTATAAAATTTTGTATTCCTACTGACTCATCTATAACAATAGGTTTTTCTTTCCATATTGGTTGACCATCTTTATTAGCTGTCTTTAATTGTTTATATTTCTCACTGCCAGCTATAAAATTATTAAAAATATTTTTAGCAATATCAGATGTTGAACCACTAAACGATTGGTTTACAACCATTTGATCGTTAATTAATTTTTCTTTTGATACACAATTTAATACCATACTAGTAGAAAGACCTCTAGCGTCTTTTTTAACAGGACTATAACCAGAGACATAAAACAAATTTTCTATAATTTTTTTAGTAGGTGTTTGGAATTTTATTAATATAAACTCTTCACCCTGTAACCCCTTGGTGCCAAACTCTTCAAAAATTAATTTAGATTCTGTTATGTGTATACTCAATGTCATGTAAGGATTAAATACAGACTGGGTTATATTAATGTTAGTATACATATCATTTAAATCTACTAAACTTCTAAATTGGACACCCTCTTTATCATCATCAATAAGTTTGCCCATAAACATAGATAACTCAGCACTACCTGAGTTGAAAAGCATTTTATTTTCGTCGAGTTCTTTTACTAAGGACATTATATTTTATACCAAATTGTTAAATTGCTCAGTCACCGCTGCTAGATAAGATACGTTTACTAATTTAATAAATTTTCTATTCTCATTTACTTTGTCCCAATATGTATATGCATCTACTGCTGTATAGTCACCAGATGACACACCATTAGAAACAGTCAATGAGTCAGCTGAAACAGTTATATCTTTTGTATTGTGCTCACAATGTATAGTTATAGCTTGGGCAGCTGGTATACTTCCATATTTCTTTTTGATAAATTGAGTAAAGTCATATACAGAAAGTGGCCATTCAAAATATGGATCAATTATATTATTTGATAAAAGAACTAACCATGCATAAGATGGATCACTATAGTAATTAAATGCTACAGTGTCTGGTGATTCACCATCTTTTATAACATAGTTTAATAATGCAAAGGCATCAGCTTTAATTAATTTATGTAACTTAACACTGGTAGCAAGATTAACTATGTCTTGGTTAAGGAATTTTATTTTTGGTAATTGATTAAAATAACTCATTTACTTTGAATCCCTTGAAAAAGAGTGTTCTTGGTGATCGGAGCTTTTGGTGTAAGTGCAGCTTGTAAATTTTCTAGGTCTTTATAAATTTGTTGGGTATCATCTTCTTGTGCTCCTATAAAGTTAGCTACTGGATCATAATCTTCACGAGTATGAAGAACTGTCTCACCTAATTGCAGATCAAGAGTAACAGCTGTTGGTGCACCTGTCCCACCAAAGAAAGATAGTACACCATCTGGTGCAAAATTTGTTACCATATTTTTTACTACAGCAGTTTTAAAATGATACATATATTTAGTATTAGTACCCATAATATATATTTCACATTCATCTGGAAAGTTTAATGTGAAATTACCTAAACCTCTTCCTGGTAGGATTGCTGCTCTTAATGAATCTATTATTTTTGATAATGCATCTGATTCTTGTTTGCTTGCTGGAGCCAGCTTCCAATTAAAATTATGTTGTCTTAATCCTACACCTTGAAATAATGTTGTAATGTGAGGATTAGGGGCCGAACCAAAATATCTATTTAACCCTGCAGCAACTGCTCCTGATCCCCCTCTTCCCATTGCACCTGGAATTAATAAGGATCCTATACCTAAATTACCACCTTGTTCTCTTATTGCATCTTTAATACCTGATATTCCACCACCTACACCATCCACTAAGGCGGCACCAGCTGATACACCTGCTTTTAGTATGGCAGCTCCTTTTGATGCTGCCCCCTCTAAATCTCCTCGTCCTGCCATATCAGACAGTTCACCACGTATTGCTCCAAGTGATGATTCGTTATATTGTATGTTTATTGTTTCAACTAATTGTAAAGGAACTGGTAATAATATAGTCTTATGTAGTTTTCTTTGTTGGAAAGAATTATCCTCAAATACATATCTATAAAATTGGAATGCCATATAGTGTGTTGATAAATCCATTGGGAATACTAATATATTAGCTTCTCCACTTTGACTTTGACCTGTAGTATCTCTTCTTTTTTTATCCATCATAGCATCTGGTGGTGCAAGTAAAGATTTAATTCTTTTTTGTGCTGCACCCATTGGTATATCAGTCGTCATTAGTTTCTCCTAAATATAGTTATGAGCTATAAAGGTAAATTTACCCCCAACAACCCTTCTAAGTATAAGGGTAATCCCACTAACATTATTTATAGGAGTTTGTGGGAGCGTAAGCTTATGTCCTATTTAGACAAACATTCAGACGTGATCCTGTGGTCAAGCGAAGAATTTTGTATTGCCTACAGAAGTCCTATTGATGGTAAGGTCCATAGATACTTTCCAGACTTCTGGGTAAAGAAGAAGAACAGAGATGGAAAGATAAATATAGCTGTATTAGAAGTTAAACCAAAAGCTCAATGTAAGCCTCCACTTATGGAGTTACGTAAAAAACATCCAAGGCGTTTTATCAATCAAGTAAAGACGTATGGTATCAATGAAGCTAAATGGAAAGCTGCTGATAATTTTTGTAAGGATAGAAATTGGGACTTTAAACTTATAACTGAAGATAACTTAGGTGTGTAATGGCTGCATTTATATTTAAAAAATTATTAGAACAAGGAGGACCATCAGGTAAAAATGTTGATGCTGCTGTTGATTGGTTTCAAGAACAACAATCAATTACACCTACACGACCTTTACAAATAGTAAGAGGAACAGATTCAGAACAACATACACCTCAAAGATTTAAAAAAAGAATGAGACAAGGTAGGTATGAATGGGGTAGAATGGTTATGTTTCAATATGATCCTAAAGGTAAAGCTACTCTACCTTACTATGATAAATATCCTTTGGGATTTATTATAGATGTAACCTCTGATGGCTTTCTTATGTTGAACATGCATTATTTACCTCCTATGCTTAGAGCTAATGTCATGGATGCTTTATATCAATTTTTACCACTACAAGAAGGACAAGAGCTACAAGATAGAGATAAATTACAAATGATGCCTCAACCATATAGAATATTAAAAAGATATAGAAGACTAAAATGGTACAAGGGATGCTTGAAAAGATACCTAAATACTAACATACAATCTCGTATTGTAACCATATACCCTAAAGAATGGAACATGGCATTGTTTATGCCTATGACTAGAACATTTAGGGGTGCTAGTGCACAACAAATATGGAGAGATACAAGAATAAAAGGAAGAGGTCTTAAAGTTTAATGGCAAATATATTTAATCAATCTAATCTAGGTACTGCTGTTGGTATCCTTGATCTTCTTAGGAACAGAGGAAGAGGACGTCATCCTGAACCTGAGTTTGCAGCAAAAGGCTTCCAAGGTGATAGAGACGGTGGTAAGGCAAAATTTAGTTTAAATAACTTTATAGCTAAAATTAATGATGTTAAAATTGGAGGCTTATGGCAGCCAAACAGATTTGTAGTAAGAATAGGTCCAAGTGGCAAAGTAACAAAATTTATACATGACAATGTGGAAAATATGTCCTTTCTTTGTAACTCAGCTGCACTACCTGGTATACAAATAATTACAAGTGACCATAGAAGACAAAATATGGGTACATTTGATAGACGTCCTTTTGGTGTACAGGCTACAGATATACCTTTAACATTTATGTTAGATCAGAGAGGTACTATACAAACAATATTTAGAAATTGGACAAATGAAATAGTTAATTATTCTTATAAACAAAAAGAACATGGTGCAATCAATGGCAAACAATTGTATGAAGTTGGTTATCGTGAGGATTATTTATGTGAAATAGATATATTTTGTTTAGATCAAAAACAAGAAAATATTATTACGTATCATCTTTATGAAGCATTCCCAATGCAAGTTGGTGATGTCACTGCAGCATGGTCTGAAACAGATAGCTTTGGTGTGCTGCCAGTTCAATTTACATTTAGAACATATGATATAAAAGTAGAGGAAGTAGGTTCCAATGATACTAGTGCTACATTAGGTACACAAGCACCTTTGAGAGAAACAACAGGCATAGGAGGAAGGTCTATCAGAAGACCTACATAAATAGATTTAATAACAAAGATTTAATAACACGGTAAAAATTATGGAGATATAAAATGGCATTACCAATATTGAAACATCCAACATTTGAGTTGACGGTACCTTCTACAAAAACATTGTTGAAGTATCGACCTTTTTTAGTTAAAGAAGAAAAGATTTTACTGTTGGCCCAAGGATCAAATAAGTCAAAAGATTTGATTTCAGCAGTTAAACAAATTGTTAAGAATTGTATTATTGAAGGAGAAATTGATGTAGACCACACTCCTACATTTGATTTAGAATATATATTTTTAAAATTGAGAGCTAATTCTGTTAGTGATGTAGCTAAGTTTAATATGACAGATGAAGATGGAGTAGAGAGTAAGATAGAGCTTGATTTAAATATAGTTGAAGTACAACATACTGAAAATCATACTAATATTATTAATATAGGGGATGATATTTCTCTTGAAATGAAGTACCCTACATATACAACATTAAGTAGTATTCAAAGTGAGGATGCTGTTGAGGTTACATTTAGCATGATTGAAAGGTGTATTGATAAAGTAATACAAGGTGAAGAAGTTATGGAGTTAAAAGATTTTAGTAAAGCTGATGTAAAGGAATTTTTAGATTCTTTAACATCACAAAACTTTAAAGATATCCAAAAATTCTTTGATGAAATGCCTAAGTTAGAACATACTGTTGAATATAAGGTTGATGGAAAAACAAAATCAAAAACATTCAAAGGCCTTGCTGATTTTTTTCAATCTGCCTGAGCCACTTAAATGCGGCTGCTTATTATAGACAAATATTTAGTATGGTTAATCATTATCAGTATGGAATACAAGATATAGAACAACTATACCCTTTTGAAAGAGATATTTATTATAGTTTATTAGAAGATCATGTCAAAGAAGTAAATGAGAGAAAGGAGACAAACAATGCCGGAGCAGGACTCAGTTAAAAGTAACAAGTATCAAAAATGGGTTGATATGGCTTATATGTTTGATCAATGGAGAATATTTCCTAGAGTCTTTATCTCAATGTACATCTACTTATTATATAAAGTAGTAGTATGGTATATGGCATTAGGTGCTCCATCAATGGAACAAAGTGGTTTAGTTTCTGTTGTAGTTGGTGCTGGTGCAGCATGGTTTGGTTTATATACAGGTTCTAGTAAATCTGGTTCAGGCAAAGAGAAATAGGGACTAAAAAAATGGCTACCACATCCGGAACATCTGCTATTGATAGTTTACATAACACAATAGATAAATTTAGATCTGAAAGCACTAATAACTTTAGTGAAATGATTAGTGGCCAACATAAGTTAATTGATGTTAGTACAGCTCAATTTGATCTTCTTAAAGATTCACAAGATAAAGCATACGAAGAATCAAGAAATTCATTAAAGAAACCAGCTATTGCAGCACTTGCTACAAGTGGTGCTGCAGGTGTTGCAGGTAAGGCTAAACCAAAAGGTGGTAAAGAAAAAAAAGGGGGTATATTTAGCAAAGCACTTGGTAGTCTTGGGGCACTGGCAGGTATAGGGATTTCATTAGCAGGGCTTGGTGCTTTATTTGCAGGTGGTGGTTATCTTATAAAACAACTTTCTGAATTTGATGGTGCGGCTGTCAAAAAAAATATATTATTATTATTGTCTATTCCATCATCTATTCCAGGTGATAGTACTCCTGAAAAAGCTCTACTTGTACTTGGTACTGCTGGAACTTTAGGAGTAATTGCTGCAGGGTTAATAGCTTTTTCAGCTGGTGCTTTTTTTGTAGGTGGGGTTCATAAATTATTTGGTGGTGAATGGGTTCAAGATACTGTAGATGGTGTAACTGCATTAGTAGGTATGTTAGATATTACAACTGGTAAAGATTTACTTATACAATTGGCTAATATATTTGCTAGTACTGGTGCACTTATTGGAATTGGAATAGGTCTTGGAACATTTGCTTTAGGCAAAGGGCTTATAAGTGCCGTCAATTTCTTTACTAAGAATAAAGGATTTGCCGAAAAAACAAAAGAAGAGGTGGAAGTCTTATTGGGTATTGGATCTGGTAGTGAGTTTGGTGAAGGTTTTTGGGCTAAATTAGGAAGAATATTTGGGGCTACTGGTTCATTAGGTTTGATTGGTGCAGGTCTTGCAGTATATTCTGTTGGAAAGGCAGCTGCTAAAGGTGCTGAATGGTTTGCCGGGAATACAGGATTTGCCCAAAAAGTAAAAGATGAGGTACAAGTATTACTAGGAATTGGTAAAGGGCAAGCTGCGGATTTTGGATGGTTCCCCGTCAAGATGGCTTTTCTATTAGGTGGTCTTCTCTTATTCTCAATTGGTAAAGGTGTAGGGAGTTTAGTAGATGTTGCATCTACTACTATAACAAAAGGTATTAATTGGTGGACAGATGATAACCAAAAAGATTTTGCGACAAAGATTAAATCCCAAGTTAAAACATTATTATCTATACCAAATTTACCAGGAGCGGCAGGTGCAAATCTTGTAGACTTTGGTATAACTATGGGTGCAATATTAGGTGGTCTTCTTGCATTCTCGTTAGGTTTAGGTGTGGTAGGTATAACTTCTGCTGCAGCTGAAGGATTATCTTTATGGACAACAGATACTGGTATGGCTGACAATGTATATAATAATGTTGAAAAATTACTGTCAGTTACAGATTTGGCTGATGGGAAAGACATTGGGAGCTTCCTAGGAATTATGGCATCACTTTCTGTAGGGTTGCTTGCATTTGGTGGTACTACTGCTTTTGCTTCATTAGGATTAGCAATAGGTAGAATATTTACTTTTTTCACTGGAGAAAAATCTCCTTTTACACAAATAGAAATAATTGCTGAAAATGCTGAAAAATTAGATAAAGGTGCTAAAGCTATTGATTCAATCCAAGATGCTTTAAGAAAATTTAGTGATTTGAATTTCAAAGGTAGCAAAATTGGTATGGAAGACTTTGCAGAAGATTTAATAAAATCTGTTCCTATTATAGAAAAAGCAGTAGGAGGTGGTAAAATAGGAGCATATTGGTCAACATTGCTTCCTGGTACACAAAATTATGAATTTAAAGGTCTTGCTAATCCTGATATTGGATTTGAACAAGCGGCTATAAATATTACAATACTTAAACGAGCACTTGCAGGTATTGGAGATGTGAACATGGGAGCTGTCGAAAAAGATAGTGGGGGAGGAGGCTCTGTAATTAATAATTATAATAGTGTCTCTAACAATGGTTATAGTCAAGGCAATGCTGGTGGTAATGACAGTGGTGTTAGACTAACCGTAACTCCAACAATTGCAAGCCAAACAAAAGGTGATAGGTATGATCTATGGGGCGTAAATATGGATTAATTAGAGTGGGCCCGAAGACCCACCCTGTGATTATTAGTCTGCTAATTTCTTAAAGAAACTCAAACTTTCATCATCATCATCTGCAGTATCAACAGCAGCTACTTGAGGTGCTGGATCTGATGCAGGGGTAGGCGCATACTCTTCATCAACCGTTGCAGTTGAAGTCTGCGGTCCACCATCAAGAGCAAGAACTCTATACAGCCTCGATTTCAATTCATCATAACTTTTAAATTGTGATGTGTCAATCTGTTCTTGGAGAGAGTATTGACCTTTCCAAACTTCTTCAAGTTTAGCATCATCATCTAATAATGGGGCTGGTGAATCAAACTCACTCTTATCATAGTTACGGAACCCTTCTACATTACGCATCTTTAGTCGGAAGGAAGTACCTTCCCACAAATCAAATGGGTTAACCGCTTTTTCATCTTCAAACTCAGGATTCATTTGATCGTTGAGCTTGTCGAATATTTTCTTACCAAACTTATACAGAAACACTTTACCTTCATTATGAGGGTTAGTAGGATCTTTAACTACGTATATGTTTGATATAAAACTCAAGCGACGTTTCTGTTTACGTGCTTGGTCTTTACTAGATTCAACACCACTGTTCCATAGTGTTGTATTATATTCTGAAACAGGATCTTGTTGTCCTAAAGTGGTCAATGATTTCTCAATGAACCATCCACCAGGTCCTTGAAACCCATGATCAAAACATCTAACAAAAGGTACATCCTCATTGTTAGGTGCTGGTAGGAATCTAATGATAGCGTGTCCGTTACCAGACTTATCTACTTCTGGTTTCCAAAACCTATCATCTCCTTGGGGTGCTCCAGAACCTTGGAGCTTGTTAACTTCAGAACTCAGCTTTTCTATCTGAGACTGTCTACTCTGCTTCATTGCAGCAAATGAATTTGCCATTTATATTTCTCCTATATTTCGTTGTATTACGTTGTATCCGATTTATTCGAACCTAGTCTTTATTATACTCTTAATACGAACTAGGTCAACACTATTTATAAAAAAAGGTGCATATTTTTTGAGCTTCTTATATTCGTCTGGCCAGATGATATCATCAGCCATTACTCTATTCCAGTATGGAAAGAATTTTGTTAACTTATCTAATATGATTATTGTCTCAGCACTTATTATTTTTCTTATGTATAGAACAAGTAATCTAGGGTGCTGACTCTCCTTAACTAGCACGTTGGTGTCATAGGTGTCGTCCATACGTTCGACCTCCTTAGAGACGATATATGAAAGGCTATCACGTCTTTTAACCCAATCATTGTACGTAGCGTGGGACTGTTCATCATTAACATCCCCTGACCAGAAATTAGGATTGACCATCATATTGGCAACCATAAAATCAACAGGGTGTTTCATTTTAGATAGTTTATAAAAATGGAACTTATCTTTACGTGTTTCAAATTTATCTCTATTAGCTTTCAGCTTACCATGGTATCTAAAGTAGTCGTAGCTGTCACTTTTAAAATGTGTTCTGAGAGCTAAGTACTTTTGATACACTTCAAATGGATCTGTTATATTGGTAATTTAGCACTGCTCCGTTTCAGTAATCTATTGTCTTCTGCATCAGCTTGTATCTTAGCTTTGAGGACTTGACTACCTTTAATTAAACTTGCTACTGTTTCTATCTCTACATTTGCAGTGCGGGCATAATCAAGACATGCGTCAAGATAGTTCATGCTTTTTTCTTTGACTATCTTTTCTACTTCAGCAACAAACTGTGTAGGTGTTTTTATATTATTAATTATATTTGTCATTTGTAAAATATATGGTCCTCTATTTCTACTACCTTCTGCATATTGTGAGCCCAGCTAGGGGACACGTAGAATGCATGATAGTTGGTTGCACCTTGAAGGTAATCCATTGAATGCTCTAACTCTTGTGCTGCATATACACTTGCTTTCCATGTAATAGATCCATGTTGAGGTTCATCAGAACGACCGTCACACCAATAACTAAATTGACATTTGTGTCTAATTGGATACTGTGTACCATCTTTTTTCCATGACTCTCTAACAGGGCCTTGGTGAACTACATCACAAATTGTATTGGGATACTTGCTACTTTTAATTCTATTCTTTATTACATTACCAACAGCCATCTTACCAATGAATGGTTGATTGCCTGCTTCAAAGTATATTGCTTCAGCCATACATTTTGATTGCTCTGTAAGACCAGTCAGTCTAGCTTCTGGATATTCATGAGCATCCAATTCATATATTAGTACAAGAGCTATACCCATTAAACCAATTATTACTGACAATGTCATCTTTAGTAACTTTGCTTTTAAACTATTCTTTTCCATGGGAACGTCACCAATCTTTTTTTATGTTTTCTTTCTTTATCTTCGTTTCTTTTCTTAACGAAGTCAACAGTTCTTGTAAGAGTTTTAACGTGTTCGGTTGCTTGGTTTAAATAACTACGATTTCTATTTGGCTTTCTAACATGCATAGCCATCTCTTTTTTTATATCAGGATGGAACAATTCATAGTCATACATTTCTTTATCTAATGATATAAAGAACTCAGCATCACCATGTCTCATTCCTGTAAACTCAACATCATAACCTCCACTAGACCAGAAGCATGGCTTATTCATTAACCATGTATTAGGATGTGCTTGGTATTTCAATATCTTTTTTGGATCTATATCTAAATTATCATAGTCTTCAGGATTGTCTGGATGATCAAATTCAACTTTAAAACAATAAAACATTTTGTCGTTTAGCTTTGCTGTTATCATATTTTCATATAATTTTTTATTAAGTAATACATCAATATCCATTAACATGTTCCAGTTAGTTTCACTCTGTAACATCATTAGATTACGAGCACCATGGTTATTAAAACCAACATCTGTAGTAGCCTCATAAGCTTTTATATTCAAATGTGGATATGATTTAACAATTGCCTCAAATAATCCAGCATCATTATATCCATCATTAATTAGTTGTATTGTTGTATTGTCTGTATATGTTTTCTTTTGCTCACTGAAGAAATCAAGCTGATATTGAAGACGCTCAACTTGTCCATAATAAGTCATACTAAAGGTTATTTCATTCACTGTCTAATCCTAATTTTGTAAGTGTCCATAGAGATGAGTATTGTGTGTTCTGATAATCTTTAAACCACGGTCCACCATCTGTATAATGTATAGCTTTTGGTTCATCTAAATTATAATATCCATCTAAACAATTCCACTCCAAAGGTATTGAACCTATCTCTTCATCTTTCAACCATTTGAAGTGATGAAAATCTATACCTGGTTTATGGTTGTTAAGATAGTCTGGTGTTAGTATTTTATTAGATGGATGTTCATTATTAAAAACAATTAATGAAGCCCAGTTCTTTCTAAAAGACCTATGCTGCGATACTCCATCCATTTTAATTTCCGTATGTGGTGTATACACTGGATGCTGTACTACACTTATAGCTAGGTCAGGATTAATATATTGACTTAGCTCCTGTGGGTCTTCTAAGAAAAGAAAGTCACAATCCACAAAGATACTATACCCTTTGAACTCACTTAGATATGGTACCCAAAATCTTGTAAAGGTAAAGTCTGTTGATTGAGGCTCTCCCCAATTTCTATTGTACTCTGGTATGTTTTGGCTTTTCAATGCCTGCGTCTGTATAGTAGAAAAACTATCTATACTATGTGCACATACTCTAAAAGCCTCATGTTCCCTTGCCTCGTAACCTATGTATATTTGGGATATTGAGGTATTGTTCAAATTGGACATCTAATTCACCTAACCTATCTAATGATCTCTTTCTTAACTCTAAAGGATTTTTATTAATTAAATCTTTTATTTCTAATTTATTATTTACTATAGCCCATTGAAATGATTTTGCTGTTGCTTTCTTACCTGAGTATATAATCATAGGACATCTCATATATCTTGCTAACCACATAGTTGATCCATGATACCCTATAGCTAAAAAACATTTCTTATATATGTCTATAGCATCTTTGACTGGCGTAGTGTAGTCAACATATTTTACTGGCATACCCCATTCTTTTGCAATCTGTTGCTCAAGGCCTTGCCACTTAATTAACCCAACAGGATCTTTCCATGTCTTACCTTTACCACCATACTCTTCTAATGTTTGTTTATGGTTGGCTGTTGTATTCATTGCAATGTAAGGTGTACTATTATCTGTATTCCGTTCATTAGCATACCAGAAGTTATGAAAGATATCACTATCATCATAGTTGGTATGGTTGAACTTTAACTTAGATTGAAATTTATGATTAATTTTTACTTGATGATAGTCAATTGGCTTAGCTATTGAAGCAAGATGTTTTGTACGCTGATCTAAAGATTCAGGATCACCATCTTTATATTTCACACCTTTTTTTTGAGGCCAATGAAATATAAGTTCAACATCACAACAATTCTTTTGGGC
>Ga0209816_1000571_pt1 | contig 29303 bp, 17 predicted proteins | sample CoawatmetaG01DNA_FD_187509 | JGI IMG/M metagenome (GOLD analysis project Ga0209816, IMG submission 187509) | Marine microbial communities from the West Antarctic Peninsula - Coastal water metaG017-DNA (SPAdes) (version 2) | ecosystem: Environmental > Aquatic > Marine > Coastal ...
GTACTGCAATCAATTTCTTATTATTTTTTGAAGCACTTAATTCTTGTGCTGTTGCTGTGCCTTGCAATGATGTCAATATTAATGGACCTCTTGCTGTGCCGTCTCCTGTACCCACTCCAGTTGCAGTGAATACTGTACCTACATTACTATTGGCCGCGCCAATTAGAGTAAAGTCTGTTGGAGTTTCTGCTGGTAGTACTATTGAGTCATGAGTTGCTGTTATTGTATACTCTCTTCCAATGACAAATGAACCAGAGTTAACTGTCCAACTATCTGACAATAATCCCCAATCTTTAATAGGAACATTATAACCTCTACCATATACATCATACACATAAAATTGTGTTTTGTCAAGATGTAATGTTGATAAATTTGCACCAACTACATTTGAATCTGGACCACCTGGAGTATCCGTATAATTTTGTACTATAACAACAGAAGACTCTAATGCTCTCGCACTTACTTCACCAGTATCGATACCACCGGCAACTGAAGTTGAAGTAGTTCTATATCTTAGTAACGCACCTGCTTCTAGGTCGCCATGACTACCGACATCGTTGTCTGTAGTATTTGCTGGTATGTTTCCTGTTATACCACCATCATAAGTCTCGCCATCTTTTTTATATCTGCTGGCTTTACCAAAGTCTAAAGTAAGTTTCATGTTCTCAGCAATAGTGGTTAATACGCTTGCCTTGTCTGTTGTGTTATGCATTCGTCTTACTTCTCGTACCTTTGCGTGATATGGTTTTGTTTCTCTGATATATTCTAGTATGTCAGCCTCACTATCTCTCTGGTACACTGCATGTTGTTTTAATGCTCTGCTATGTAAGTTTAAGTCAAAATAACTTGTCTTAAATAACCAAGAAGGATATGACTTTTCAGTGTAAAGATATTCAATCATACCATAAAATATATTATTAACGAATGCTGTAGTAGAATGGCTTCTAATTAGCCTCATTAATTCTTGTATCTGGATTCCCGCCGCATTCTTGTAATATTCTTCAACTGCTGTTCCAGTTCCTAAACCTACGCCCGTTGCTGTAAAAGTATTACCAACTGTGTTTTTATTTGCACCTATTGATGTAAAGTCTGTTGTGCCGATAGTCAATATCTCATATTTTTTACCAACTTCAAACTGAGTTCCTTTCTTTGTTTCTGGATATGTTATATCATTAAGTGATATGTTCAATGCACTTTTACTTCTATTGACTAATTGAAGTCTGTTATCAACTTCAAAGTAATATTCGTCATGTGTAGGTAATTTTAATTTAAATGACTTGATGCCCTTTTCATATTGGTCAATCATATCGAACTCTCTAGTAGTAGATAGATATGAGAAAGTTTTAATAGTTTTATAATTATCGTTTATATACCAATCGCCAAGGCTAAAGATGAAGTCATCTGTGTCTATATACTGTAAATAGTTTGAATACTTGGTCTGTAGTAATTCTGTACTCATTGCTGTATTAATAATCGATGCAAAGTTTTCTTTTGCTTTGTGAGTAATTGTAAACCAATTATCAGTTGTATCTTTTACTTTATAAACTCGTACTACATCTCCCACAACCGTCTTATGGTCTTGGTCTATTTTCAAAGTAGCACCGTCAATAGTTAAATAACTCGATTTTACTGTCTTATTACTTGTAGTGACCACAATGTCATTTATAGTCAACCCAGATATAAACTGATTGTTGTGACTATCAATTGGGGTCACGATTGCGAAGTTAACATCAGACAAGTCTGATGCTATCAATTTTGTAGCATATGATTTGTCTATAGTGATGCCAGAGACAGAGTTAGTCATGTCATCTAATACTGTACTCTCAACTGTTCCCGTATCGCTTTCTATAAGCAGTTGCCAATCTGAATTTTCTTTGACAATTCCTGGTGTTATCTGATATTCTAATGATGCTTTTATTTTACTACTGTTATATGTCTTAGCATTGTTACTAATAACAACACTCTTTGTGCCAACTGGCAAGAATTTGTTTTTAGGACCAGATGATGCAAGTAGCATTGAAAGTTCTTTGGCATCTTCTCCTGTTGATAACCAGTAGAAGTATTCTGTTACTTCTTTGCCAGCAGTAGTATCATAGTATGTCTTTGAGTTATATGCAGTAATACCTACGGGCAATTTTCGAGACTTTGTCCATTCCTTTACCACCATCTTAGAACTATCTACTGTTTTACCCCAATACCTTCTTACGAACTCTACATTTAGATTTCCATTGGCATCACCATAGTCATTGTAACGATAGAAACGTGCTAGGTCTGTGTCCCACCACATTTCACCAAGTCTTTCATCTAACCACATGTCATTGCTTGTAGTTGTATTATATTTCGCCGGGTCAGTCCACATAACGTAATCTAGTTTTGAAATAATTGCACCAGGCATCTTTAAGTTAAGTGGGTCATATAGTTGATGATTCGTAAAGTTCTCATCATCTTGGACTATTAATCTTTTTGTTAAATCTGTGTCTATAACTCCCGTTACTCCATCAACAGTAACCGTTGCCTTTCTCGCATGAACTGATGTGCCGCTAACTGGACTATAACTTAACACTGCCCAACCGATAGTACTGTAATCATCTATCCATAATTTACTTGCACTGTTCAATCCAAGTGCAGTTGTAAATTCTAAACGAGTACTGTAACCATTAAATCCAGGAGTGTATCTCACTGATTTCCATAGCATTGCTTTAAAGTTCGCACTCGATGTCACATTTGAGTATAGTAGCACAAGGCCAACTTTAGTTAGTACTGACGAAGCAGTACCCGAGAATGACATTTGAACTGTGTCATTAGTGAATATCATTCTTCCGTCACTTGATAATCCAACTACGTTTTCTGAAGCCGCAGTGATTTGGCTTGCAAATTCTAATGCAGAAGGACTTGTTGATGTTGTGTTGCTATATGTTCCTGCTGTTATTCCCATATCAGATAGAGGATTTCCAGCAATATTAGATGTAACAATGCTCTTCTCTGAACTTGTTATTTTTACTTGTCTGTCTGCTTTTGCCGCAGTCACTGTTGAACCCGTAAATACTTGAGTGTTCAAGTCAGATACTATTGTGTCGGTGGCATCGATTGCTATTGTAGTAGTTGCATAGCCCAATCTACTCATAGCGCCAGCAGTTACTTCAACTATATCTAAGTTATGATTTGAACTTGATATCTTAATAGTTTCAGTCACAACTGATGCAGTTACGCCGGATATACTTAATGCATTTATCTGTGCAGAAACACTATTTACTGTTGGATTAGAATTGGTTTCGTATGTGCCTGCTGTGATGCCCAATTGAACTAATGCAGTTCCAGAAATTGTCATTGTAGTCCCAGAACTTGCTACAGTCATAACATTGGTTGCACCTACTGTTGCTGTAATATTAGTTATTGTAGTTAGTGCTATTGCTAGATTATCTAGTTTTGAATCTGTATATGAGTTTGTAGTCCATAGCCCCAAATCTATTAGTGAACCACCCTGCATAGACAGTTGGGTAAGAGTAGTTGTAATAACTAAATTACTTCCTGAAGTACTTGCTACTACCTTACCAGTTCCTGAATTAATCGCAGTTACGATTGCGGCCAAATCAGCACCACTTGATAATACAATTGTGTCGCCATTAATTGTTAGTGGCTTTGTAGAAGGCATAACTGGGGAAGAAACTGTTCCAGTAACTGTTAAATCTGCTATTGTCTTTGTTACCCCATCAATGACTACTGTGTTTAGTGTTGTTAGTGTTGAACTTCTTGTCGCCGTTGATGTTTTTGATATAGGCGCAGATGCACTGTAACCAATAGTTACCGCTGTACCATCTACCGTGATTTGGTCACCTTGATTTGAACTGAATGCTCCTGTTGTTGTCGCAACAGTTCCTGAGAATGTTACAGTTGTGTTTGTTCCGTTCTCAACTATACCGGAGTCATTGTAAACAACAAAACTTGCTTGTTCACCTTCTGATATAATTGGATTAGCAACTGTTCCAAGAATCGTTATTCCCGTACTAGTAGTTCCTGACGGAGTGTAAGTGAAAGATGCTCCATCGATTGTAATAATATCGCCACTATCAAATACTGGATTACTAATTGACCCTATCGCTTCTACTCCAGAATTTGAACTAGTTGGCACAAAGACACTGTTTGAAGTTGCAGAATCTATCTCAACAGTTAATGGCTCAAAATCTTCTTCAAATACTAGGTACTCATTTACTATCGCTCCACTTACTGTTTTTGTTCCATTAGAAGATAGTAAGTAATAACCTGCTATCGTTGGTGTTATCTCATCAGCAGATATTTTTAAATAAATCGGCTTAGCAAGAGATGTGGCATCAATAGGAGAAGCAGTACCAATATATAATTGGTTATCTGATGTTTCGCCAATATAACTTATTTCTGATACTTCACTAAGTCGCACTACATCCCATTCTCTATCATCGTCTGCTTGTAGCCATGCTGTGTCTCCTTCATATAGAGCAGTTTCAGTCAATGAAGTTAACGAGTCATATGTACTAGTGACATAACTTACATCGGACTCATTCACATATCCGGTAGTTTTGATTGCTATATTTTTTTCTTTATTAGTTGGTAATAGTTCTTTATCATCTTCTTCATATTCTATTAAAAATGGGTCCTGAATCATATCACTAACGGTAACTTCTTTTTTCATTGTGAATTTCGAAGACTGGTGTCCGTACTCACTTAATTTAATTGCCCATATATCACAATGTTTTATGTCTTTGACACCACTGTTATTGTTAATAATTCTGTTGATACTAGAACCTGTTCCTTTATGTGATAAGAAACCTTTATAAAATTCTAATTGCGACTCTCTTTCAACGCCATGATTTGATAGATACGTTCTTGTTGTATAACCATATTGATTTGATTTTAACTTATTGATAATGGATAGACTTTGGTCAACTAATGTATCTCTGTAATGTTTAGTTTCAGAAATCATCGTATCGAAGTTAGGTATTAATTCATTGTTGTGTACAATGTAACCATCAACTGCCATTGTTCCGTCCCATCCAATCGTTCTGTTACAATCCACTTGTACTCTAAGATTTCTATTATGATTCTGAGGGTCGTATATAATATCTCCGTAACTATCAGTTCTATCGATAACGAATGCGTGTTCGATATCTCTTATATCCATCTTCATTCCATAGATAGGAATGTTACTTGTGAATGTTAATTTAGAACCGTCTGTATGAAAATTAACTTCAGTACTTGGTATAAGTCTACCCGATGCATCTACTATGCGATAGTAGTTCTTAAATGTTTCTGTTGCCACACTGGCTACGCCGTAATCTGTCTTAAAACTACCACCTGTTAATAAAGGTGTAAGAGTGATAAAATCACCAACTGAATTATTTTCTGATTGCCATTCTAAAAATTTGTATAATAGATTTTCCCAATTTAGTGGCTCTCCAAACTCACTTGAGTCTGTGAAATCCCAGCCTACTAATCCAAGATAATGTGCGTAACCCAGTATTAAATGAGCAACGTCATCTACTGTTTCTAAGATATCGCCGTAATTATAATTCTTTACAGTATCATTTACTAAATCTTTGTAACCCATTGCTTGGATTTTGTTTGTCTTTGGCCATTCTGTTACTGGTTTCCAATCTGATATATTATTGTCAAAGTCAGTGGATGCTGTATGACTAGTCAGACAAACATAAGGAACATTGTTCCATAATGCATATGAATCCATTCTGTAGTATGCGCCTGAAGTCCAATTCTGTAATGTAAGTTTGTCGCCTGCTGTTGAGAATGCTTTTTCTCCACTTGCTTTATCCCATCCCATCGCATAAAATGTAGGGTTTAGTTCATCATACCCATGAATTCTAAATCCAAATTTATCAATTTTAGGTTGCGAAACTAATGTCCAACTTCCATAGTCAAAGGTAATTATTCCTCCCATTTCTTTTGCTGAACCACCGTCTACTTTTCTTTTATAATATTTGTTATCTGTTGAATTGAGAACAACCATACCCTTGAAGTAAGTTGCCACATCAGCGAGTGCGTAAACTGGATGCTTAGTAGCAGTTGATACTTTTTCTAATACAATAGCACTAAAGTATTCACTTCTGTTTGGTACACCAGAATGGACAAACAAATCAAAGTTGTCTTCTGGTAATTCAGTGAATCTACTATTTGATAGTGAATTATTTTCTGTTTGTAATTTAAAGTTATTAACAAAACCACCTAACTTTGACCCCAACTTAAATGTGTAGTCTTCTTTTTCTGCGATTACTAATGCGTTATTAACATTGTCATTCTGGTTAGAAAATTTAATAATCTCTTTTAATTCAGTTGAATACTTATGTATAATCTCAAATGGATTTGTCAACATCATCAATAGAAACTCTGCAAATACAAATTCACTACTACGAGTCCATGCAAGTTCAACTGGCGAGTTATCTCCGAATTCCCATGCTTGGTCCATTGACGCTATATCACTTGCCGATATTGCACTACCGAAGAACAATTCATTTGGCTTATGTAAGTTTCCTGAAGCATCAACTGGAGTCGGGCAAGTTAACCCATTTTTTACAATTAAGTTAGTCCAAAAGGCTACTGTTGTATAAGCGCCTGGATATTTGGTATCAAAGTCTGCTGGCTTCTGTGATAATTTTATTGCTTTCCATGGTTCTTGTAGCGGTCTGTCTGTGCCATAAGCATGGATTAACTGTCCTCTCCAATGCCCTGGAACTGTATCATCTTTTGCTCTATAGTTCCATGTTTTATAATCAGTAACATCATATATATCATTGGCTAAGTCGTCAATACTATTTCTCATCATCCATTTCTTAAAGAATGGATACATAATATATTTCTTTTCAGAAGCAGAATAGTCATTGGTAGACGTGCCATATATACCGTATTTCATGCTGTCTATGTCAGAATCTTTATTGTTTGTTAGATTATTGAATACCAAAGTTTCAAATATAATTAATATTTTATCTATTCTATTTGTCTCAGGTCCATTACCTAGACCATAATCAACTAATGGATATGCAGGAGTCAATGAGCCGTCATGTCCTTTAATAAATTTCACTGGTGAACCATATCCACTATCTGTGATGATTTCTGGAATATGTGCCGGCGCTATGCCCAACGAAGTTGCACTTGGTGGAATATAAGTTTCTTTAATGTTAATGTAATGTCTAACAGTTATTACATCACTAATTGCCCTTTTTGTCGTAAAGTTTATCTCTGTTGCGCCAGAAGATAACGTATAATCTACGTTGAGTATCTGTACAACATTGTTTAGAATTATAACAATATTTTTGTCGTCTCCTATAGAGTCTCTGAATGTAGGCATGGTCTGTATTTTGCTGGCAATAACACCATTACCGTTATTATCAACATCAAGTGTTTGATAATGAGAATTATTCTCACCAAAGTTTATCATAGAACTGTCTCTAAAAATACTTACACTTGTATGTTTTCCTTGAGATATACTACTGATTGAATCTTCTAGAATTTGTAAATCTGTTTTAGTATCACTAGCACTACTTGATAATGTGTTTACAACTGTTGTTATTAGTTTGTTCTTATATCCGTTATAAGAATTTGATAAAAATTCTGTTGCTTTTAGTGGATTATAATCTTCTCTTGTTAATGCAAAGTACGCCTCTTTAACATCTACATTGTTACGAACTAGTATACTGCCCTTATCTGCGTGTCTTAATTTCTTCGTTGTATCGCCAATGTTTCTGTAGTTGTTTGAAGCATTTGCATCGCCAGTCAATGTAGCAGTTGTTTCGATTATACGAGTCAAATGCTCTTGTAGAGTAGAGTATACTATTTCTTTATTAACGTATGAAGTGTTATCAACGTTATATTCTAGGGCAGGGTTCAATCTTTGAAATACTTTATCACCTTCATAAACAACAGGAGTTGAAGTACAATAATCAACATATATGTTTCCAGAAATTGCACTTGTTAGTGTAATTGCCTTTGAAGCACTATCGAATGTATAGTTTCCTAATTGCTTTTTACCATCTACATACAAATCTATTGAATTGAAATTTTTAGGAGACTGGAGAAGTTCAATAGTTGAAACTGTAAGTTTGTCGCCAATCTCTTGTCTTAAGTTTCTATAATCAAAAGTCGTGTATACCATCAACTCTTTATAACTATCAATCGTCCCATCTCTCCACTTGTACGTTGATGTTTCTAATAAGTCAATATTAAATACAAATTCACTATAGTAATCGCCCGCTTTCGTCTTAGGTTTAAACCCTAGTTCTGCATCTGTTACATAATTGTCGCTAACAACATAATGAAACAATTTTGCATCTTCTTTGTATTCATTGCTAGAATCAAATGTTTGAAACGTTGGTAAAGCCCATGCTGTATCACTTACAGATTTGGCTTGACTTGTTGTACTAAGTTTTATATGTTTGTCAAATTCTATGATTGGACGAGATGCTTGTGTTATTAACTTAAAGTTTGAGTCAGTGATATATGCTTTGATGTCATCATAGTGATACCAACTATTATTCTTCGACCACCAGTTATTTGTGCCAAATGGCTTCTCTAGGCTACGGTCAAGGGTGACGTAATGTTTAATATCTGTTCCTGAAAATATGTCAGAACGAAATGTTGATGGTACCCAGTAATACATACTGAAGTTAACAAATTTATCTAAATCTATTGGCAAGGCAACAGTGCTTAATGTTTTACTGCTATTGAATAATCTTCTATGGTCGTTTGTAAGAGAGCCTTTATTGTATATTGCGTTGAGTAAATCTTCGTAGAATATATTATCAGTCGCATCTCTGTTTGTAAAGGTTGGCTCTAACCCATAATTATCTCTTGCGTATGATTGTGGTGGGAACGAAAGATATATGTCAGTACTTTTGAATATTCCTTTTTCTTTTCTACCAACAAACGCTTTTGTTTTTTCCATTTCACCAACAGAGAACGCACGGTCAAGAGTTGACTCGAATATTGTTTCTAACTCGCGGTTCTTTAAGTGTCCTGGTAAAAAGTCATAAATCTTCTTTGCCATGTTATTCGCCTACTAATTCAGATTGTGATAATTGTGTAATTATTTTTACATCATTTGATGTTGTTACTGCCATAAATATTTCATTCAATGCACAAGAGATACTTAGTAACTTTGTGAACTCATTCGTAGAATATTTAGGAGTAATTACTACACTCGAAATATAGTCTCCTAGTTCTTGATGCAAGTATGCCGCCAGTTCTGAGAAGTAGAATGTCGCTCCAAAATCCCAGTTGTCAATTGAAAAGTATTCATTCACTTTCGTAGACACTGCGGTTTTGATTTCGCTGTCTGTGTATCCAACTCCCAACTTTTTAATTACCTTAAACACTGCTTGATTCTCTGTTGTAGCATATGAACCAAATAGATATTTAAACTCTGCGGGAATATAAGCAACATGGTCTGCAATGGCAGCCTTAGGCTCAATTGTAGTCATTAGTTTTTTCAATTCATAATTATTTGGTGGTACTGGTTGTTTAGTTGTAAAATCTTTTGCTATCCATTTGCTTACATTTCTAACATAATCAGAACTCAACACATACATATCAATAATATTACTTGTGCTAGGATTTATTCGTTTGTTTAAATCTGCATAATGGTCCCATCTGAAACTTGTAAATGTGTCTTCGACAAATGATACTCCTTCTTTCACTGAATATGATATTGAGTTGTGTACTATGTTTTCTCCACTGCCGACAATGTTGTTTATACCTGTAGACCAAACTCCGGCTATTCGTTTATACCAAACTGGTGTTGCGGGAGTTGTGTTATACCACAAGACAGCAGTCAAAGGGACGGTTGAATCTGGAACTCCTGGAACAAAGGCGCCATCCTTAAAGTCTTCTGGTGCCGCATATGCATAATTCGATGCTCTGTCGTATGTTACTCCTTCTACTTTATATGATTCTGTTACCATTTTCTTTCCAGCAGTAATGGTAAAGACTTCATATGGATTACCGTTTGTATTTCCTGCGAACAACTTAACTTTTGTATTATCTTTGTAACCTGCAGTAGTGTAGTAGTCGTCATATACGTGTGATGCTAATGTTTTGTATGCCGTATCTATTTGTTTTCCTTCAACTTGTAATTTGAATGATGCTGATACTCTCACTGAGAAGCCAGCAATATCTGATAGAGTTGCCGGTGAGCCAGTAAATACGTCAATTTTGTCAAGTAGTGAAACGGCATATGTCCAGAATACAATTTTATATGTTGTGCCAGAAACGAGTGTAACTGTAGTATGGTTTGCATCAATAAAAGAACCAGTTTCTGTTCTAAGAAGAACGTTACTCGTGGTAAGTGCGGTTGCACTTGATATTGTAAATTGTCCATATGGATATTGTTTGAACTTGATATCTTGGTCTAGTGTGTTGATGTTTAATTGGTTCTGATTGCCGGCGGCATTTGCATCAGTGTCTGCGTGTTGGAATGGCAAAGTAAATGTATACTCTGTAGTTCCAGTATCAAAAGAAGTTACTATGCCTGTTCCACTTTGTTCAACATTATCAGTCGTGTCAATAAACGAAAATTTACTACCAGCATTACTGAAATAAGTTGTTGATGGAATTCCTTTGAATGCAAAAGTATTCAAATCAGCCGTGCTAATTGTTGCAAAACTACTGTCTGCATTAGAATGGTCTTCAGCGCCAGAGTAGTTGATAGTAATATTTGATGTTGAAAGATTTGTGTCTGTTGATGCTGATACCACACTGTCTAGTCCAATTTCGCCTGCTAATGATGTTACGGTAGATAAGTCATCAATTCTCAGAGTAAGTTTGTCTATTTCATCACCTAAACCTAAATCTGTCGCATCACCAATATCTTTACCGGTATCAGTTGTTGGTGAATATATCTGGGCTCTAGTTAATGGATATTCTACACCATCTGGTGATACCAGAGCATGTGAATAAGTTAGGCCTTCAACACCGCCACTAGTTTGAGTGAAGTTGTATGATTCTCTGGTACCAGTGTGTAGATATTTGGCGGTAAATTGTGCACCCGTACTGTTATAAACTGCTGAGTTAGAAATTGGTGCTTGTCCCACTGTAATTTTTTCATTAGTTTCTGATGCTGTATATTTAAATACAGGGTCAGAACCTGATAAGTAATTGAGATATATTGTATCTCGTTGAGTTAGATTCGTTTCATTATCGACTACATTAGTATTGTTGCCATAGAAAAACTTAACCTGCTCTTTACTTTCAAATGCAACCTTTTTACCGGTAAATTGTGTTAGGTATTCTGATTCATTATCTCTAATTCCAGAAGTGTAGTTAAACACTACATGTATTTGTGAAGGAGTAGCCCCAGTGTGAATTTGCCATTCCCATTCTTGTGCCATACCGGCTTTCAGTGCATACTTCAATGTAAATGTTGTTTCTGAAACGCTGTCTACTTTGGCCTTAATTGCTTTAACCTCTGCGTCTGTGAATTTTGTTCTTACACCTCTTATCATTTTTACAATTTTTTGGGTGGAGTTAGCACCAGTTTTTCCTGAAATTGATTTATCTAGTGTATAGTTTGTTGTACCGTCACTAAGTTTTGTACCTATTGCTACAACTTTTGCATATGTTGTTATTGCGCCAATAGTCAATTCAAAAATATCTCCTTCAAATACTTTGCCATCTATTGTAGCATTTACAATCATTGAATTATTTGTGGATACTGTAAATGATTTGTTCACTGGTACATTTATACCAACCGCATTATTATACTTGTAGTAAAATTGATTCAATAGGCTCGGATGTTTTATTGCTTTAGTAAGTTCATTTCTTATAAAATTATCACTTTTGCCTTGTTCTTTGTTATAACTTAAAGGAACTTTTACTACTTCATCTTCAACAAATAGACTTCCATCTGTGCCCGTCACACTTAAATTTGAGTGATGCCCGATTACATCGTCCATCTCAAAGTAGCGAGATTTGCCGGCAAATGATGTGTTTACTGATTTTACTTTTCTAACTACGTTGCTGCCGAGACTTAATGGATATACGTTATAATCTTGTGCGTTTACCATTCTGTCTTGTGAGTAATAACTTCTAGGTGCAATTCTACGAACACTTGCGTATGTTTCGCCAGCGTAGTTCTCAGAGAAGTCTTTAGTACTTGACATTGTGAATGTTAGACTATATGTTCTGTCGTCACTTCCTATATATGGAATTGTTATATCTACGTTAGTGATGTCGTTTGATTCTACAGAAAAGTTATCGTTGTCTGCTGTTCTGAACCATGTTCTGTAGTTGCCACTTGCGGCATTACCAAATACGCCATCTGGGTAAGTTAATTCGATTGAGTTATTGTCAAGTGAACCCACACTTACTATATCGCCAGAGCCCGTTCGTAAAGCATTATAAATTGCAGTTTCACGGGTAGAGTTGTCTACTTTCGTTACACTTGAAACATAGGTATTATTCGAATCCGTTTTCGTAACCCAAACATCACTGTTTGATATGTTTACTCCATTTACCTTCTGTCTTCTATTTGAAATCACTGTTCTATAATTTTTATCTTCGTACCCCAATTGTCCTGCAACTGCGTAAACAAAGAATCCTGTTCTATCACTAGCAGAGCCCAAGTTGTCGTTTCTGTTTATAAGTGTAAACTTTTTAGAAAGATTTGGTTCGTCTTCGTAAAATGTTGTTAGTGTCTGGTCTAGCACAATACGGACTGCCTCAAAATTTCTGGAAGCGCCTGCTATTGAACTAGCAAATGGATAATTTATGTTCTTTGAAGTTGGAGATTCATTTATTTCATATAAAGAGTAGTCTACCTCATCAAGAGTCATTGTAGACGCTGGATTTTGAATTTTTGTATTTCCAGTGAATGCCGAATTTAGAACACCAATAAAGTTCTCATACCAATCAGCATTATTGCTGTCGTTCCAATTTACAATTTTTCCTGCAAGAGATAACCCTTCGTTGTCCAATACTTCTTCATTAGTTGTGACACTTGAAATCTTCATAAAGCCCTTTGCGTTGATTGGGCGTGTCTTATTATATCCAAGTGATTTTGCCATTTGAAGAATACTGGCTCTACGTTCAGCAGTGTCCATGAAGTTTTCACGGGTATTCATATCCAATCTGAATGCTAAACTGTGTCCCATGTATGCGACTAAATCTAAGATTGCGATAAATTCAGAACTTGCAACAAAGTCATTAAACTTGTCGGGATAAGTCTGTGCTGTATAATCTAGAAGTGCTGTTCTAATTGTGTCAAAATCATATGCTTTAAGGCTAATATTGGAAAATGCTGTATATACTGCTGTCCAACTTTCACTTGCGAATAGATTGTCTGTACGTTCTTGGCTCATAATGGTCTCTCTATTATTCTCTGTCTAAATCGATACTTAATTCTACTGGCTCATTTGTAGGCAGAATTGCAAGTCTCAACATAGCGTTTATTGTATGGTCCGAGTCTGTAACTTCTACACTAACAAAGGTACATCTTGGGTCATCGTTTATAATATTCGTTAAATCTTCTTTAATTAACTCAGTAGTTTCAGCAGTTAGTGGCTCAAACATCATTTCGTGTATAATTGACCCATAAGTAGGCAACATCACACGTTCACCCCTACGAGTCATGATATGATTCATAAGGTCTTCAATCACCAAGTCTTTATCATGTAACTCGTGATTTATTGCTTTTAAATTTTTGGTACTGAACCCTGCGAATGTTGGCATATCTATTATTTTCTCTGTAGTTTATGTTACATGTATTTATCTCTACATAAACTTCGCAGTTTTTGATTGACAAATGGATGCAATTCTGTTATTATAGTACTAAATAATAGTAATAATCACAACAAGGATAACAAATTATGCCAAATTTAGTACCAATGGTCGTTGACCAGTCAGCAAATGGAGAACGCAGTTACGATATTTTCTCTCGTTTATTAAAAGAAAGAGTTATATTTCTGACTAGTGAAGTGAATGATTACCAAGCAGATTTGATTTGTGCCCAGTTATTGTTCTTAGAAGCAGAGAATTCAGACAAAGATATACATTTTTATATCAATTCTCCTGGTGGAGCAGTTACGTCTGGCATGGCAATATATGATACTATGCAGTTCATTACTTCTCCAGTAGCAACAACAGTAATGGGGCAAGCATGTTCTATGGGTTCACTACTAGCACAAGCAGGTGCTGAAGGTAAAAGATATATATTGCCTAACGCACGTACAATGATTCATCAACCATCGGGTGGTGCTGGTGGACAAGCAACTGATATGAAGATTCAAGTAGATGAAATCATGAAGATGAAAGAGAGATTAACTGGAATTTATGTAACACATAATACTGCCGAAAAGACATTCGAAGAATTAACAGAAGCAATGGAACGTGATAATTTTATGTCAGCGGAAGAGACTGTTGCGTTTGGACTAGCAGATAAAGTTATAGATAAGCGTTAGATACCAGGTACGAAACTAAACATCTGAGCAGTTTTTATTTTACGTTGAGCAAGAATGTTATCAACCTTGCCATTCTTCTTTATATCTTTTTGAAGTTCGTCTGTTATTGAATACCAATCTTTTGTGTTTATAAGTTTTGTGACTGTACTCTTTTCTATAGTACTAACACCTTCATAAAAAAAGTGATATAGTAACGCATCATATTGTGGTTGTGCAATCTTTACTGTGATAAATTTCTCTAGTACATTGCCAATATTTCTTAGTTGTTTCTCTAAAATAAATTGTGCCGCTCCAGTCGTTATCTTCTTTGCCGATATATCTACACGAGTAGAGGCAGAAGTAATATAACCATATTCTATTTCTGTATCTGAAATATTATAGTTGTAGCCCACTACGTTATTGAGAACTGTAGTTGTTGGTGTGTTATCTAATATGATGGCGTCTTTGCTCACTGATGAAAATGTTAAATCTTTCACATCATTCAGGTCAACTCTTATGTGGGAAAGAATATAAGTCGGATTTCCATTTTCGTGGTAATCTATTCCTAAAAATGTGCCAATATCTGTTATAACATTTAATGGCATTTGGATATAATTTAGCAATGAGCCTGGTCGTTTATCATATATCATTATTTTGTTCCTGAATTCTTTAAACCTTCTTCACTTGCTTGTGAATATGCAAAGTCACTTGTTGTTAGTTTTTTAGCATGAGGTCTAGTAAATGGTTCATGCGATGGCATCTCAGATACAATCGTATCTTTAAGTATTACTGATTCTAAGTTTTCATCAATATCTGCTTTCTCACTCACTAAAATAAGTTCTGATTTTGGTGCTATTGGACCATTTAACTCTAACATATTGCCAGTAGTTACATAACAACTAATACCAACATTAATCTTCATTGCTGATTCACCTGTGAAAAATTGGTCGCCCTTACTTCGTAAATGTAATTCTTCGCCTGCATTAATCTTAGTGGTTTTAATACTACGCATATTAATATTTTCTCCTGCTTCGATATTAATATTTTTGTCTGCTCGTAAATTAAAGTCTTTCTGAGTTCTCATGTTCATTGAACCGTTAGCATATACATTCACTTCTCCACTTGCTCCAATCTCTATCCATCCAGTGCCACTACTATTAATAATATGAATAAAATCATTACCACCATCTAACGTAATCGAACTACCAGAAGATGTTGTTATTTTTATTTGCTCAGGATGTACAGTACCGTTATCTTCTATGCTTCCGTCATCCATTGATATAGATGAGCCACCCGATGTTTTCATGCCGTAAACTTTAGAGTGTTGGGTTGATTGTTCGCCTTTGCTGTTTATATATCCACCGTCTCTACGAGGAGTAGTAGTTGTTGGACCTCTAAGGTCATCACTAAATGTTCCTTGTGCGCCTAATATTTTATTCATTGCGGAGTTAGGAATTTCTGCACCGTCTAGTTCAGCCGCAGTTGCATCAAGGTGATTTTTCATAACAGGAGTGTCAACAAATGCGCCTTCACCTATGCCAGAACCATCAACCTTTGGATTTCCTTTAATACCACCAGCAACTATATCTACTGTATCTGACACTGTTGCAAACCAATACGAATCATCCGTTGAGTTAACGTCTGCGAAGAATACAAGAATTTCCATACCTGTCTTATCAGGAACATGGAACATGGAGCCAGTTTTTGCGTGGCTAAATATTCTAGGCACTTCAGGTGACATACCAAGTGATGGAATATAGGCGGCGACTCTACCTTGTCCAGTGGTGTCAATCAATTTTTCTCCTGCAGGTGTTTCTGTAATAACAACTGCTTTATAGATATTACCTAATCTTGCAAGAATAGGACTTGTATTCTCTGCTTGTTTATCATTTCTATTCTGTATTAATGTACTATCTACCATATTGTACTCCCTGGTGGTTTTGTCTTGTCTATATAAAATAGGCTTTCACGCATGTAAATCTGTAAGCCATCAAAATCTTTCGTGCCATCGGTTGGATAAGTTGGCTGACCTACTGTTATTGATGGGAATAAATCTGATATTTTTTCTTTAAGCATGATATAATCCGACATGAATGCTGGATTTGAATCATCAAATGTGTTCGTGTATAAACCAAAGTAAGCACTAGGATTATCAATCGTTTTAGAAGCACCAGTTGAATCAACATATATTAATGGTGGAAGATTATTATAGTCTTTTACCACCACCTTCGTATTCGTGTACTCATCATCAACTTCTATTGTAGTACTATGAATATCAGTTATCAAGTCATACACTTTTCTTGCCTGATCCAGTTGTGCAACTTCATTTACAGATACATTTTTATTGAGTAATTCATCGCCCCTTTGAGAAGGAAGATAAACATCAAGTGTATTAAGAGAAGCGTTTTCTAAAGGCATAACTAGAATTGGTTGGTACTCTATTTTTGTTTGCGAAACTGGAGTCGTTACTGGAATATATTCTGTGACTCCATCCGTTACTATTGTTCTTACCGCAGTCGTTGTTACTGTCGGGAGAGCAAGATGATTTTTTGCTATATCTGATTCAACCTGTTGTAAAGTTTTTATATCTTCTTGTTTCTGCAGGTAATCAAAGTAATAACCACTCGTTTTTGATGTGAGTTGTGTTGCTGTTGCTACATCGTTGGTCACTGTCTCACCTAGAGTCTGTGTGTTGACTGCATCGGTTAAATTGTTTCTAGTACCAGTACCATTGGCGGCTGTACCGGCAGCAATATCATTGATTCCTTTAGCGTATGCCTCTACATTTACCCATCCATCATCTGACAAGCCATCTATTTTTAATGACTGTGTTATTCTATTTTTCTGAGCATTTTCCATGGCGGCACGAGCAACTTCGTCTAGTGTTAACCCGCCTTGCATCATTTGTGCCGCTAAAACACCAGAACTTCTTCCATACCAGTCTTCTGCAACATCATCACTTGTTACTGAATCATAGTCAATAATATGAGCGATTTCGTCAGATAATACTTTTACGTCATATGCTTCAGTTGAGGTTAATGTGTTTTCTTCAATGTCAACAATCTCAAGTTTTCTTGTCTCAAAACCAAAGAAACTTTTAGTGCTGTCTACAGTCTTTGAAATCAATGACTTAAAAAAGCCTTCCTCTGTCTTCTCCGCAGTGAGGTCTGCACTATAGAGGTCCGCCTTATCCCCAGGCCAATGGGGTATTTCTCCATTTATCACCACGCCTTCTACTTTTGCATTGAGTAAAGGGTCTGTTCCGTTTAATATACCGTTGTCGTGTGATGCACCCATTGGTAGATTATATTTCCTCGCTTTAATTTCTTCTAAGATTATATTTGGAGTTCTTTCTCCAGTTGCTTTCTTAATTATTTTTTGAATTCTCTTTTGGTCATGTCCAGTAATATTTAATTCACCACCCACTGCTATTGAATATGCAGCCACTTCTTCTTCTGACAAAACAAAATCTGCATGGGTTCCCGAGTCAGCAATAACGTTATTGAAGTAATTGTTCATTTTTGTTACTGCGGCTCCAGTACCCTTTTCTTCTGGCGTAACTCCTATTGTTGCTAGTAAGGCATCTTGTGCTGATGATATTTCAGTACATGCCGATTCATCACCACCGCGACATGCGCCTGTTAAAATTCTAGTAGATTGAATATAATCATCAGCATTGTTTCTTCGAACCATGTTATCTAGTAGAGGTGCATCATGTTTACCCAAATCACCAGTGAGATTATTTCCATTTATGCCTAGAGTCGCCGCTGTATTTTCTAATACTACGTGTGAATTATCAACAATAGGCTTTACTTTCACTTCATTTGTAGTTGAATTTGAAAAAACACTTGTTATTGCATCCCACCCATTCGCTAGTTTTTCTTTAAATGTTGTGTCATCTGGTGGACCGCCATCAACACCAGTTCCGTAAGCACCACCTAGTGGGAAAGCGTCATTCTTTGTCATATGATTGTCGAGTGCCATTCTAACTGCTAACTCACCGTTTGCAATTACTTTGGTTGCCTCGTCCAGTGAAAGCCCCGATTTCAATAATCCCGCTAGTTTATTGGCTGTAAATGCGGCTTGTTTTTCAGCCTCAGAGATAAGTTCTACTATAACTATGTTAGTTTCAACCACGTCTACATCGTCTAGTTCTTCTATTTCTGCCACAACAACATCTTTAGTAAAATGTTCGGCAGATGTGTTCTTCACAAGAGATAGAGTTTGGGTGAATAACCCTCCAGAAAAATCACTTGTAATTCCTTTTACTGCATATAAACTTAAAATCAAGTTGCCAGTAATTACATTATCGTTGATATCTGTTCCTTTTGCTTTTCCTGAGTTTATCACTATATGTGGGAAGCCATTTGCAAATGAAGTAACAGGTGAAAAGGATTTATCAAGTAATGTTCCGCCGTTTTCATATAAAACCTTCTTTGTGTTGGCTGGCATGTATCCTTCTATAAAGAATGGGTCACCCTTAATAGTCATTTGTGCGTTGACCATACTCAACTCACCGCCTTTTGATTCATAATATTTTGTTTTGGCATTTTGCAATACAGCCTCTGCATCGCCACTTGATGATGTGAAATTACCGGATGCGTCTTTGTATAGGAGACTTTCAAATTGAATAGGGTTCTGTGCCTGTGCTGTGAGAATTGTCCTAAAGTCATCGTTAGATAGCGTAGTAATATAATCATCGCCAAGTTCTTCTGCTAATATTATGTTTGGGGTATTTTTATCCCTCATTGAGTCAAACATAGATGCAGTGGAAGACTTATATCCATCCATTCTGGCACCCATACGGTCTGTTTCTCCTTTTAATAAATTTGTTGCAGTGATGTCTTGCATAGTTTCATTTAACATATCAGTTGCCTCAGTCAGTGATATCTTGTTTTCCGCTAAGGCTTGCTTTAATTCTTTTATTTGCTTTTGGAGTTTCAACTTGCTCGTTCTCATCTTGTGAGCGTTGATACCAGCAATCATTTTCTTCTGACTTCGATTAACAGGGCCGGTGATAGCCACCCCACCCTCTTCTATTTTGAACTCAGTCATCAGTTCTTCAAAAGTCATAGAACCGTATTTTTCCTCGATGTCTATATCCTTGAATCTTCTATCGCCCGACTTGGTAGCCAAGGCAGCCATTATTTTATCTCTATAAGTGGCGGACTCTTCCTTCATTCGTTTGTTAATAACGTCAATCGCTTTGTCTGTTTTCTCATATGCCGCTTGAGTTGTTTTTACATCTGCTTTTAACTTAAGTTGTAATTCTTTGTGGGCGTCTGTTAGTTTTCTGCCTGAAGGATTATCTTTACTAAAGTCTATGTTTTTCCAAGAATCTACAGGGGTTATATACGTTTTTTGCAATTCGGCTTGTAATGAAATCTCAAAATTTAATATTTGGTCGTTGTTTCCAGTGAATAGATAATCATATTTCTTATGAACATGTCCTCTATCGAATAAAGATAAACAATTTGCCTTATTGTTTTTTATTTTTGTGAAAAAGTCAGTCATGTTCTGCTCAACTATTTTCATCTGAAAATCTATATAATAGACAACCTTATATGCTTGTGTTCCTTTTACTGGATTGAATCCATTTATCTTCATTGCCATCATAGGAGTAATTTTGGCTACTCTAGTATAACTAGGATTATCTTTAGTCAACTCTCCTGTAATATCGACAGATTTCAGAATAATCTCTTCTACCGTTCCATATATGTTTTGTCCTGGCATTGAATCGCCTAATTCTATAGCATTATTTTTTCCAGTAAGTGTTGTACCTTTTTTTGCTGGTGGCATTGCTGATTTTGAAAAATAGTTGAAAAACTGGTCAGAAAACTCATAGGAATACTCATTTTTCATTGAGCCCTCTAAGTGTTTATTATTTTCATCAATTTGTAAATTTAGTTCTGTAAAAAAACTATCTAATGTTTCTTTTAAAGAAAACATTTTGCCACAATTATATGTAAAAACGTGTTGTATTGTAGATAAAAATCCATCAGACACAGACTCATCAAGAGCAACTTGGCCAGCAATTACTGTAGTTGTTCCTCTAGAATCTGTAGAGGTGTTTACTTGGTTGTAGGCACTTATTTTAAACGGAAACACTTTTGTATCGGGTAATTTTTCTTGTTTTTGACCGTCTGCGCCTAAGAAGTTAATTTTTATAAAGTATACTGCATCTGAAATGGATTTATATCCACATAATGCTATCGCAGCCTGAAGTGAATCTGCTAAACTTGTATTTCCAACCTGAGTACAAGTAAATTCAAGTTTATCTGCTGTACCGGCAAGTTTACTATGGTTTGCGTTTCCCACACCAACAGAGGTAATACTTAGATTTGTTATGTTAAATTCTGTAGTATAGGCTGTTTTGGCAATTGTTATATACTGTGACTCGGGTCCTGGCCATTCGTCTTTGGCAATAATTGATGATAGTTGGGATTCTTGTATCTGAAATTTACGTGTATCAATATGGTTCACTACAAACCATTCTAGTGAATACGTATAGGAGTCAAACCTGTCTAGAGGATTTTCTATAAAATCCTTCTCATACAGTTTTATAATATCGCTAAAGGTCTCTATCGCCATCTGATTATACCATGTTACTAATGTTGTCTATGTTTGGAATTCTAATTTTAATTCCTGCAGAAAAATCTCTAATAGGGTCAATTATATCATTAGGATTTCTTGCGGCGAAAATCCACCAATATTTTGCAGTACCATACATTTGGTAACTACATAAATCTGGTCGCTCATCAAACTCTGTTGGTATTGTGTACACCTCATCGAATGGGTCAGGATATAAGTTTCTGAACGTGATTAAATCTAATATTGAGTCGTCAATTATATTTGTTTTACTCCATGGAGAATTATTTTTATACATAGCCTTCATCCTTTAAGTTGCCTGCTAGATAAGACTCTACACTAAATTTTTCTCGTATATTCTTAGGTGAGTATGAAACGGTTAGCGACAACACAAACATGTTCATAACTGGAACTCTCATATCTTTATAGTTTACATAATCTATATCAGAATCTAAGTTCCACGTAAAGTCACGAACAACACAAGGAACATTATTATATATTCCATGGCCGTTAAATCGCAATATCGGTGGTGGCTGACCGGGGTTCTTATCATTTGCCCATTGCATTTTCATTGTACTTCTAAGCCACACTGATGCGTTATATACATATTCTGCTTCTTCTTCACTTCTCACGAGCATTGGGGCAGTGATATTAAGGTCCATATTTGCATGACTAACGAATGCTCTTTGCTGAAAGTTGCTGTGGTCGATATCATATGACGAATAGTTTGCACTTTGAATTACTGATATTGTAGGAGTAAAAGGAAAGTTAAGTCTGGTGGTGCTGGCGGTGCCGTCTTTACCAAAATAACTATTTCTGGGACCTTGGAATTTATACCTTGCATCAGTTCCATTAGGGTTATTTAAGATGTTGGATCTGTTACCAAATTCATCGTCAACGTCAAATTTCCCACTAGGGTCTTCTAAATATACTGGTTGTTTTGTGTAATATGGGGTTGCCATCACTTTTACTCCTAAACTATTATAACAGTATTTATCGTTCTATTATATGCGAAGTTTTCGGACCTGAAGATTTTTACTATATAGGCATTATAACACTTGACATCCGTTAACAAATAGTGTTATAATAGTATTAAATTAGGAGAAATATACTATGGCAAGAAGGCAAAACTACTTAAACAATAAGGATATGCTTAAACAAATTCATATCTCTAAATCAAACTATTCTTGGTTTGAAGATAGGGACCAACACCATCAGCATGAAATTATCTTATATTCAACTGATGACATTGCTGATGCAGTAGAACAAGCAAGACAGAATAAAGCGAAACGCTTACAAAAACTGGCTTGGGATGCTAATGATGATAAAAAGAAGAAGCAGGTAGACTTTGAAATCGACCCTAATTCTTTTTCTGAAGATGAAATTGTATTTCGTATAATGGGATTTGACCATATACCAGACGAACCAGGTAGAAAAGCAAATCCAAAGACAGTAGCAGACCACAAAGTAAAGTTGCCATTTCCAGCATTTACTCACTATACGTTTGTAGATGGAAAACTCAACGAAGTCGGAATATCACATTATAATAAAGATAAAGAGTTTGATTTGAGTTCTGGCAAAATTACTGCTATTCTGGCAACAATGTATATCAAGTTAGTAGAACGATATTCTCAGAGGTCTAACTGGCGTGGATATACATATATTGATGAAATGCGTGGACAAGCATTGCTACAATTAGCACAGATTGGACTACAATTTAACGAAGATAAGAGTGATAACCCATTTGCTTACTACACAACAGTAGTAAACAATTCGTTCACTCGTGTACTTAACATAGAAAAGAAAAATCAAGGCATTCGTGATGACTTGCTAGAAAAAGCAGGACAGGCGCCAAGTTGGACAAGACAACTAGCACACGAAATGAAATCTCAGGAGCGTTGGCAGAAAGTCGTCAAAACAAAAATTACAGACGATGCTATCCCAACAGAAACCATTAAAGAGATTTACGCCGATAATGACTAAAAACTTATTCAAAAAGGCCGCTTGTTTTACAGATATCCATTGGGGTCTGAAGAACAACGCAAAACAGCACAATGAAGATTGCTTAGATTTCGTTGATTGGTTTATAGAGGACGCAAAGAAAAGAGATTGCGAAACTTGTATATTCTTAGGCGATTGGCACCATAACAGGTCAAGTCTAAACATATCAACAATGAAATACAGTCTTGCTGGTCTACGAAGACTAAGCAAAGCATTCGAAAAAGTTTATGTCATTCTAGGGAACCACGATTTGTTTTACCGTGAAACCCGTGATGTAAACTCTATGGAATTTATTGACGATTTACCTAATGTAGTGCTAGTAAGAGATACGCTAATAGAGGGTGATGTCGGTATTGTGCCATGGTTAGTCGGTGATGAATGGAAGAAGATTCCTAAGATAAAGACAAAATACATCTTTAGTCATTTAGAGTTACCAACATTTAAACTCAATGCAATGATTGAAATGCCTGACCACGGTGGTCTTAAAGGCAGTATGTTTACTAATCAAGACTATGTGTTCACTGGACACTTTCATCAACGTCAAGTAAAAGGCAATGTAATTTATATTGGTAATGCATTCCCTCATAACTTCTCAGACAACTGGGATGATGATAGAGGTTGGATGTACTTAGAATGGGATAAAGAACCAGAGTTCTTTACTTGGAAAGATGCACCAAAATACAGAACGATTGCATTATCTAAACTGTTAGATGACCCAGATAAGTTTCTAGTACCAAAGACAACAGTAAAGATAACACTAGATATAGATATTTCTTATGAAGAAGCAAATTTTATTAAGGATACATTTGTAGAAACATACAAGTTACGTGATGTAACGTTAGTGCCAGTCAAAAGTAATGAACATGAAAATGACACTGGTGCTGAAATACATTTTGAAACAATAGATGAAATTGTCGTGTCACAGTTAGCGTCATTAGATAATAACGGCAGTTTTGATAAAAACATACTTATCGAAATATATAATAACTTATGAAAAAGATATTAATCACTGGAAGTCGTAAGTACGGCTTGTGCGAGGCTATTTGTAATCTGTTTGATACAATGCCCGATATAGAATATGAAACTGCTAGTAGAAGCAATGGCTACTTTTTAGACACAAGTGAAGGTCAGAAAAAATTGGCAGAAAGATATATTGAAGGCGACTTTGATATATTCATAAACAATTCTGCAATCTGGAAGTTCCAACAAGTTATGATTGTCGAATCTGTATTTAATGCGATGGAAGAAGCAAATAGAAAAGGACATATTATAAACATAGGGTCAACTGCTGATACAGGTGTAAAAGGAAGAACTTGGAGATATCCAACAGAAAAGAAGGCACTTAAAGCATACAACAGAGATTTGACTTACAAAGCAATGGGTGGCAGTAACATAAAAACAACGTTAATTTCACCAGGAAGTTTAACAACATCAAGTGTTATGAAGAAACATCCAGATAGAAAACTAATTGATGTAGAGTATATAGCAGAGTTAGTAGTATGGACAATTAGTCAACCAGAGTACATCAACGTCAACGAATTATCAATTGACCCAATACAATTTGGAACTTACGCAAGAGAGGTATAAGTTTGTTAATAATTAAGAACATAACAATAAGAAATTTTATGAGTGTGGGCAATGTGACCCAGGCTGTGAAATTAGACCAGGATGAACTGACTTTAGTCCTAGGTAATAATATAGATTTAGGTGGTGATGGTTCTCGTAACGGAACTGGCAAGACCACTCTAATCAATGCGTTGTCATACGGACTATATGGCAAAGCACTTACAAATATTAAACAGAATAATCTAATCAACAAGACTAATGGCAAAGGCATGATGGTCACAGTTGATTTTGCATACAATGGAAATGAATATCGTATTGAACGTGGTCGTTCTCCAAATGTATTTCATTTCTTAAGAGATGGTATGGAACTTGGTGAGAACAGTGTAGAGAACGCTGGTCAAGGTGAAATGCGAATGACCCAGTTTGAAGTAGAGAGTATCATTGGTCTTTCTCATGCAATGTTCAAACATATTGTTGCACTTAACACATACACTGAACCATTCTTGTCATTACGTGCAAATGACCAAAGAGAGTTAATTGAAGAACTTCTAGGAATTACAGAACTATCTCGTAAAGCAGAAGTTCTAAAAGAGATTTCAAAGAATACAAAAGAACAAGTAAAAGAAGAAGAATACACACTAAAAGCAAAAGAAGATACAAATGCTCGTATTCTAAAAAGTATCAAAGACATTGAACGTAGACAAAGAGTTTGGACTACTAAACAAACAACTGATATAGAAGCATTAGAGTCCGCACTTAATTCTCTATCTCATATTGATATCAAAGGTGAACTTGAGCAACATGCACTGTTGGTAACTTACAATGAAAACTTGACTGCTAAAAACCAAGCAACAACTTGGATTAACAGTATTACATCAGACACAACAAAGCAATCAAACTTAATTGAACGATTAAACAAAGAAATAGTATTGATTGAAGAACATAAGTGTCACTCGTGTGGTCAAGAAATTCATGATGAGAAACAAGAGGAAATTCTTCTAAGTAAGAATACACTAAAGAACGAAGCAGTAGAACAAGTATCTACAAACGATACTTCGTTAAAAGAACATAATACATTAGTTGAGAGTATTGGTAGCATAGGTGACAAGCCTGTTACGTTCTACCCTACATTATCTGATGCATACGAACATCAAAATTCTGTAGACAAACTAGTAGAACAGATTGAATCGAATAAGAATGTAGAAGACCCATACGCAGAACAAATTGCTGACATGCGTGACAGTGCATTAGAAGATGTTGATTATGGTCATATGAATTCTTTAGTTTCATTACTTGAACACCAAGACTTCCTACTGAAACTACTAACTAACAAAGACAGTTTTATTCGTAAAAAGATTATAGACCAGAACTTAAGTTATTTAAATTCTCGTCTAGCACATTACTTAGATAAGTTAGGATTACCACATGATGTGATATTCCAGAGCGATTTAACAGTAGAAATTACTGAGTTAGGTCGTGATTTAGACTTCGATAACTTATCTAGGGGTGAAAGAAACCGACTTATATTAGGTTTAAGTTGGAGTTTCCGTGACATATTCGAGTCATTATACAGTACAATTAACGTGTTATTCGTAGATGAATTGATAGATAGCGGAATGGATACCAATGGTGTCGAATCGTCACTTGCTATTCTTAAGAAGATGGCAAGAGATGGAAATAGAAGTGTATTTTTAATATCACACAAAGAAGAATTACAAGGACGGGTCGAAAGCGTTCTTAATGTAATAAAAGAAAATGGTTTCACAAGTTTTTCTCATGAAGAGGAAAGCGCCATATATAAAACACAGGAGTAACATATGAGTACTAACGCAGAAATTATGGAAGCAATTGAAACATACCAGGCAGAAAATGCTAAGTTTGAAGAAAAAGGTGTAAAAGCCTCAGCGGCTCGTGCCAGAAAAGCACTAGGCGATATCGGAAAACTTACAAAGGTACGTAGAGCAGAAATCCAAGATAAAAAGAACAATATGTAAGTAATCAGTATGGAAGAATATATCCCAAAGTTCTTAGATATGATGTACGATGAAGAGATTGCAAAACATCTCACTATCGAAGAAGTGCGGGATGCATTCCATACAAATCAGATTGAAAGTAAAAAACAAGCAAGCCTAGCCTTTGATGCCATAAGTGATAATACCAATAGAGTATTATACATCGGCTCATGGCTAGGCTTTCTTACTCGTGCAATGATTGAAAAATATCCTAATATAGATTTCTATGAAATTGACATGGACACAAGATGCAAAGCCATTAGTGGTAGATTTAATTATATGTTCAGAAACTATCTTGGACATGAAACTATAGATATTGATGATTTCAAAAGAATTAACGGGTTTGATACTATTATCAATCTTAGTTGCGAACACATGTCAAAAGATTGGTTCGATAGAATTAGACCAGGCAAAAAACTTGTTATACAAAGCAATAATCTAGTAATCGATGACCATATAAACAATTGTAAATCACTAGATGATTTCAAAAGCAAATATCCTCTCAGTGAGATACACTACGAAAACACATTAGAACTTAACGTATTCAATAGATTTACTTTAGCAGGTGTAAAATGAAATTCACAGATGGCGTAGATAAAAGTCTATTACCCAAAAATATACTTATATTGAATGGTCGTAAAAAATGGGAAACTCTAGTAGAGTTTTGCTTACAGTATGATATTAATTTTAAGATGTTTGAAGTCGAGGCTGGTGATAAGTTTAATGTAAGTGAAAAATTAAAACCTTATATCACATTTCTTCTGCCAGACCAATATTATAATCCACAATATTACATAGACACTTTAGATTTTGAACCTGAATACATTTTAAATTGCAGAGATGATTTCTCGGGCACTACTTTAGAATATGAACTTTCTATACACTATGATTCTAAAACACGATTTGATGAACGGGCTTTAAATTTCTTTACATCAAAGAAAGAACAAGACAGAGTGTGCAAGTTAATGAACATACCTACCTTAGGCGAGGGAAGCATTGATGATAAAATCATAGTAAAACTAGACAAGGGATATGGTGGCGGGACCAATTATAAAGTCGTTGATAAAAAAGATTACATACCAAAAGAAAATGATTTTACACAGAGATACATAGATTACGAATGTACCATAATGCAACATGTGTTAATTGATAATGATGGTGAGTACCACATATACAATTATAGTATGGGCAAATTTGGAGATGACAATGTAGTGAGTAATAACATTGCGTATCTATATCTATATCCTTGGGTAGACTTTGCAGAAGAAGATATTGCTATCGTAGAAGAATTTTATAGAAAGTTGAAAAACCACATAACTGTTAAAAACAGAATTTTACTTGTTGAATTTTCTAAAGAAAGAAAAACTGGTAAATTACATTTCCAAGAATTAAATTCTAGACCTTCTGGAGAATTTGAATTAGGCACCTTCGATTGGAATATTGGCAAGTTCAACACATTAGTAGATTTGTTCACAAACAATGTAGAAGATGAAATAGATTACTATCAACAACGTTTAGAAATATATTTCGATAATGTCTTCAATAATGAATTATTTGGATGGGGCACATATGATGGATTAAAAATCGAAAATCTCCCATATTCACGAAAAATAAAAACATGGAACACAAAGTAAAATGGACACAAGCGACTTTGTAATAGAACTTCCACAAATAGAATTTAATCCTAATGACTTCTTAAGTTTCATAGACAACTATGAATTCAAAAACTACGTGAGTTCATATGGAAACAAGACACCACAAGATGTATGTTACGATAAGAAACTATTAGAAGAAGATATAATACGACACTATCTTAATATCTTTAAAGACTTCAATATAAGTTTTGATTACATTGATGCTTCTAAAGGCACAGGATTTGCTGGTTGGCAGTTAGTTGCTGGTGATTTTAGAAATCAAGGACTAGCACGACACATCGATACCTATCGACCAACGTGTATAACGTTTCCACTTACATTCCCACAATCAATAGACTTCCACGAAACAGATGAAACTGAAGATATATTGTTCACATATCAGTATCCTTCGTCTATTGTGATACTAAACTCGGGTACTAAATCACATTCAGTTAGCCCAACAACCGATACCAGACTGCAATTCCAGTTCGATTGCTACAATTCTTGGGAAGAAGTGAACGAATTAGTTAAATTATTATATAAATAAAACTGTAAAAAGGGTTGACATTGTGTTATAGTTATGTTATTATTAATGAATCAACGAGTGTCTATGTCTCCTCTAAACCTCTCTCATCGACATTGGTACTTGTTGTAGACTCTACTTAGTAGAGTTAACACTTTAGAATTGAATAATCTTTCAATTTCAAAGTAAGATGGGTCAGACCTTAACGTACCATCCATAAAAAAGAACAAAAAGGGGTAAGGCGGAAAACCTGGTGTCATTAATTGATACTGGGTTTTTCTTTACCTAAATATACCAATACTATTGAGAGAAATCACATAAAAATGAATTACATTGAAAAGATGAAATGGATTGGAACGGGCATGTTTGTCTGTGCAGGCGTATTGATATCTATCAATATTCCAGAGTCTAAGTGGGCGTTTCCTATATTTGCAACGGGACACATCATAGCAATCTATGTATTTGCCACGTTGAAAGACAGGCCATTGCTTGTACAGAATATGTTTTTCTTGTGTATTGATATGATAGGAATCTATCAGTGGTTGTTAAAACCTATATTTTTTGGTTAACA
>Ga0209816_1000573_pt1 | contig 29260 bp, 24 predicted proteins | sample CoawatmetaG01DNA_FD_187509 | JGI IMG/M metagenome (GOLD analysis project Ga0209816, IMG submission 187509) | Marine microbial communities from the West Antarctic Peninsula - Coastal water metaG017-DNA (SPAdes) (version 2) | ecosystem: Environmental > Aquatic > Marine > Coastal ...
TCAGGTGCAACATTAGCTGCTACTTATAGCACGGCTGATGATTCACTTACACTTAAGGCTTCTGTTGCATTCTAAATTCGTTTAGATTGAAACGGTTGACTTAGGAATAAGTTAATATTCGAAAAAACCCAGAGCATGCTCTGGGTTTTTTTATGTCTAATTAAAAATAAACTCAGTGAAAATAGATAAAATGAACCTACTTTAATAGTTATACAAATTATGTTTTTTCATCTTCAAAATCGCGCACTTCTAAAGGTATCTGGCCCAGATGCTGAGACCTTCCTGCAGGGCCAGCTCAGCAATGATATTAGTAAGCTTGACGCATTAAGTGTTCAGGTGAATGCTTATTGCCAGCATCAGGGTAAAATCTTAGCATTGTTCTGGGCAACAAAATACGAGGATAGTTTCTTCCTGTCATTTCCATTAGAGTTACTTGAGGCCATAAAGTCAAAACTTCAAATGTTTGTCATAATGTCTGATGTCTCTATTGAAGACGTAACAAAAGACTATATTCAGGTCGGGTCTATTGGTGAGGCTCATCAAAAGGCATTGGTTATTAATGATAAATTATCACTAATAATTGCTGACAGACAAGATATTAATAAATTCAATATGGAGCCAATAGAGCATTGGAATATGGCCTGTATTGATTCATTTTTGCCAGAAATATTTTCAATTACTAGTGAAAGGCTAGTGCCGCAAATGCTCAATTTAGATATCAATGAGTTTGGCGTTAATTTTTCAAAGGGTTGTTATCCTGGGCAAGAGGTTGTTGCTCGGCTTCATTACCTGGGCTCAGCAAAGCGTCGTCTTTTTGCCTTTGAGCTAGACTCAGATGCAAATGTTGGTGATTCTCTTTACTGCGCCTCTTCGAAGTCTGCAAAAGACAGGGGGGCTCGTTATAAAGGCAGCGGAATGGTAGTATTTAGGATAAAATATAATTCGAATTTTTATTGCTTAGCAACCCTTGATGTTGAGATTAAAGATGAAAAAATAACCCTTAATAATGAACAAGGCCCACTACTAAAAAAAATAAATAATGAATAAAATCTTACCAATAGTACTTGGTTTAATTCCAAGCCTAACTTTCGCCTCTTCAGACGTTGCTAATCTCGATTTAACAAGTCACTGGGCTGGATATCTTGCTGTAACGCTTTTTGTTATTGCGTACGCCTTTGTGATGCTTGAAGAGTTCACGCACTTTCGAAAATCAAAGCCAGTTATCTTGGTCGCGGGATTAATCTGGGGAATTATCGGCTGGGTGTATGCTTCCAAAGGCATACCACACGCAGCAGAGGCAGCTCTAAGGCATAATTTTTTGGAATACGCTGAGCTATTCCTTTTCTTATTAGTAGCAATGACTTACATTGAGGCGATGCGTGAGCGACTCGTTTTTGAAAAATTAAAGGTTTGGCTTATATCTAAACAGTTTAGCTATAGACAGCTTTTCTGGCTGACAGGATTTATAGCATTCTTTATGTCGCCTATCGCTGATAATCTTACTACAGCCCTTGTCATGGGCGCAGTGGTCTTGGCAGTTGGTGCTGGGAATGCGAAGTTTATTTCGGTTGCGTTTGTGAATATCGTGGTCGCTGCTAATGCTGGCGGCGCGTTTAGTCCGTTTGGAGATATTACGACACTCATGGTCTGGCAGAAAGGCCTGGTTGACTTCCAGCAGTTCTTTGTCTTGTTCTTTCCATCACTGGTTAATTTTCTTATCCCTGCTGCTATTATGCACTTTGCAATTAAAAATGAGAAGCCAGAGGTTGTAGATGAAGTAGTTGATATTAAGACTGGCGGCATTTTAATTACCTTTATGTTTTTATTAACGATTGCAACGGCCGTAAGCTTTCATAATTTCCTTCATCTTCCACCTGCGATGGGAATGATGACAGGCCTTGGATACCTTATGGTAGTGGGCTACTTTGTTAAAATTAGGCATAACTCGAATGATCCAATGTCAGAGAAGTTTGATGTATTTAGAAAGATCTCTAGGGCAGAGTGGGATACGCTGTTATTTTTCTTTGGCGTTATTGTCAGCGTTGGAGGGCTTGGCTTTATGGGTTACTTGGCGCTTGTCTCTGAGGCCATGTATGTCCAGTTGGGCGCTACCTATGCGAATGTTCTAGTGGGGATTCTATCGGCTATTGTTGATAACATTCCTGTGATGTTTGCAGTCTTGACGATGACTCCAGATATGTCCTTAGGGCAGTGGCTATTGGTGACATTAACAGCAGGCGTTGGAGGAAGTATGCTTTCAATTGGCTCAGCTGCGGGAGTAGCTTTAATGGGGCAGTCAAAGGGCTACTATACGTTTGTGTCACACCTGAAATGGATTTGGGCTATTGCACTAGGCTACGCAGCCAGCATTTTGACCCACCTATGGATTAATGCAGCTCTTTTTGATGTCCCAATCTAGCCTCTTTGTTGATCTAGGAAACTCAGCGGTAAAGTGGCGCTCGCATGATTCAGAGGTTTTCACTGAGGGCGCAGATCTCTTTTCATCAAAATTACTACCTGAGGCTGACTCAGTTTGGGTAAGCGCTGTTGCGCACCCAAATATCGTGCAAGCCATAAAGGATAAGTTTACTAACGTTAAGTTGGTTGAGCCGTTAAAGCAATACGGAAGATTAACCTTGTCCTATGATGACCCATCGAAGTTTGGCGTTGATCGATTTCTTGCTATGCTGGGAGCCCTTGAGCGCTTCCCCAACTCCCCTTTACTCGTTATAGATGCTGGGAGTGCGGTTACATTCGATGTTATAGATATCAAGGGTATGCACCAAGGCGGGCTAATAATGCCCGGCATTAAGGCGCTAAGAGAAAGCTTTCCTAAGTTTTTTACAAGTGATTTATCTCTAAAGTCTTCTGCTCTAAAAAATAACACTGAAGAGGCATGGAAAAGTGGCACTCATGCAATGCTTGTGTCAGCCATTAACTCTAAAATTCGAAATTTTGAATTAAAAAATCCTAGCGGCGTTGTGACTATTTGCGGCGGCATCGTAAATGAAATACTTGAAGAGCTTCCAGTATCGGTTAAGCCCTTCGATAATTTGGTTCTAGATGGCCTGGAAAGCTATAGCCAATCTATGGGATAATTGAACCATTAACATTATATTCTTCTATTAAGCACAATGAAAGATCATCGAGTATTATCCGGAATGCGTCCCACAGGCCAATTACACCTTGGCCACTATCATGGTGTCCTAAAAAATTGGATTCAGCTTCAAAATGAGTATGACTCTTACTATTTTGTTGCCGATTGGCATGCCTTTACAACGCACTATTCTGACAGAATTGACCTAGAGAAAAATGTTTCAGATATGGTTGTTGATTGGCTGGCAACTGGCCTTAACCCTAACACTTCTACAATTTTTGTGCAATCTAAAGTGCCTGAACATGCGGAGCTTCATCTACTGCTCTCTATGACAACCCCTCTTAGCTGGTTAGAAAGGGTGCCATCATATAAAGATCAACAAGAAAAACTTAAAACTAAGGATTTATCGACCTATGGCTTCTTGGGCTATCCTCTATTACAAAGCGCAGATATATTAATTTACAAAGCCGGCCTCGTTCCCGTTGGTGAGGACCAAGTGGCGCATGTTGAATTCACGAGAGAAGTTGCTAGGCGCTTTAATTTTATATATGGACGCGAAGTGGATTTTGAAGAGAAGGCTGAGGCTGCTGTAACCAAGATGGGTAAAAAACAATCAAAACTCTATAGAGCATTAAGGAAATCTTATCAAGAGACAGGCGATGATGAGTCTTTGGTTAAGGCGAAAGCGTTGCTTGGTGAGCAACAAAATATTACTCTTGGTGACCGCGAAAGGCTTTTAGGATATGCAGAAGGTTTAGGCAAGATAATTTTAACGGAGCCTGAGGCTCTTTTAACCAAAGCATCGAAAATGCCAGGCCTGGATGGACAGAAAATGTCAAAATCCTATAATAATATGATTTCCTTAAGAGAGGAGCCAGACTCTGTCAAGCAAAAAATTAATAGAATGCCAACAGACCCTGCTCGAGTTAAATTAACTGACCCAGGTGACCCGAAAAAATGCCCAGTTTGGCAGTTACATCAGATATATTCATCAGAAGACACTCTCAAGTGGGTAAATGAGGGCTGCACAAAGGCCAAAATAGGCTGTATTGAATGTAAGGGGCCAGTTGTGGATGCAATTATTGCTGAGTTAGAGCCTATCCAAGATAATATAGCTAAGTATCAATCGAACCCCAATCTCATTCAGGAGATTATTTTTGAAGGCTCAGAGAAAGCGAGAGTTGTTGCACGAAGCACAATGGAAGAAGTGCGAGATGCAATGGGCATAACCTACTAATAAAAGATAAAAAATAGATGTCAGAAAGACTACAAAAACTTATTGCCAATGCTGGCTATGGATCAAGACGCTGGGCAGAAAGACTCATAGAACAAGGCAGAATTTCTATTAATAACAAAGAAGCGACGCTTGGTGACAAGGCAACAATCGCCGACAAGGTTACAATTGATGGAAGGTTGATTGACCTAAAGCGTTATTCAGAAGAAGAGACTAAGGTGTTGATGCTCAATAAGCAGGCAGGCGTTATTTGTTCAAACAAAGATGAAGAGGGTCGTAAAAGTGTATTCGACTACTTGCCTGAAAATACGCGCTGGGTTATGGTGGGGCGACTTGACCTTAATACATCTGGATTATTACTATTTACTAATAATGGAGATCTAGCGAACAAGCTAATGCACCCTAGCTCTGAAATAGATAGAGAATATGCAGTGCGAGTTTTAGGAAGGGTTAGTGATGAGGATATAAAACAATTAATTAGTGGAATAGAGCTTGACGATGGATTTGCTAAATTTCACAAAGTAACTCTTGGCGGCGGCGATGGCGCAAATCGATGGTATCACGTTGTTGTAAGAGAAGGCAGAAAAAGGGAAGTTAGAAGACTTTGGGAGGCTCTAGATTTTAAAGTTTCACGACTTATTAGAACAAGATTTAGTGACATTCGGATGCCAGATAACTTACGCGCAAATCAGTCCGAGCTTCTCAAGCCCAAACAAGTTCAAGCGTTACTTAATGCGGTTAAATTGAAAGGCTAATTTAATGTTTTTTTATATGCTTTAATTTACTTTTCAAAAGCATTATCAATCTTGTTAAGCCATGTGTGTCAAGTATAATGGCGTTTTTATGTAGAAAAAATTAACGCCTTAATGTCTGATTATAAAACCACCTTAAATTTACCTGCAACTGATTTTCCGATGAAAGCCAATTTAGCAAACCGCGAAGGCGGCTTCCTAAAAGAATGGCAGGATCAAGATTTATATCAACAAATTCGTCACAAATTTAAAGGAAAGCCTTTATTTGTGCTTCATGATGGGCCTCCTTATGCGAATGGAGATATTCATATTGGACATGCAGTAAATAAAGTACTTAAAGACGTTATTGTCAAAAGCAAAACCTTGTCAGGCTATGATGCGCCATACGTCCCAGGATGGGATTGTCATGGACTTCCTATTGAGCATATGGTGGAAAAAAAGAAGGGAAAAGTCGGCCATAAAATTACTGCTGATGAGTTTCGAGCAGCTTGTAGAGAGTATGCAGACAAGCAGATTGAAAAACAAAAAGTTGATTTTAAGCGTTTAGGGATTCTTGGAGACTGGGATAACCCATATCTGACCAAGAATTTTAAGTATGAAGCTGATATTGTCCGCTCACTTGGGAAAATTGTTAAAAATGGACACCTTGCTAAGGGATATAAGCCAGTTCATTGGTGTACAGAGTGTTCTTCTGCGCTTGCAGAGGCTGAGGTTGAGTATAAAGACAAAGGCTCCGATACCGTAGATGTTGCCTTTAAAGTTATCGATAATTTTTTTGAATTGGACAAGCCTGTTTCTGTTGTTATTTGGACGACAACGCCTTGGACTTTGCCTGCAAATGAAGCAGTGGCACTAAATCCTGAGCTAGGCTATGCTTTGGTTGATTTAGGCGAGCAGTATTATATCCTTGCTGAAGATCTACTTGAATCTGCCCTAGAGAGATTTGGCTTAAAGCCTTTAAATAAACTTGACAAAGTTTATAAAGGCGCTGATCTAGAAGGCATAATGCTTCAGCATCCATTCTATGATAAGCAGGTGCCCATTATTTTAGGTGAGCATGTAACAACAGAAGCTGGAACTGGAGCAGTTCATACAGCCCCTGCGCATGGTCAAGATGATTACGTAGTGGGCCTTAAATACAACTTACCAGTAGAGTGCCCTGTTGATGGAAGGGGTGTTTTCGTAGAGACAACTGAAGGGGTTGCTGGAGAGTTTATCTTTAAAGCGAATAGCACAATTATTGCTCTACTGCAGAATAAAGGCACATTAGTCAAACATGAACCCATTACGCACTCTTATCCTCATTGCTGGAGACACAAGACGCCTGTAATATTTCGCGCGACGCCGCAGTGGTTTGTTTCAATGACCCAAAAAAAATTAAAAGACAAAGTCAATAAAGAGATTTTAAATGTTAAGTGGATTCCTGATTGGGGTCAGAAACGCATTGAATTAATGGTTGGAAATAGACCCGATTGGTGCATTTCACGTCAAAGATATTGGGGAACGCCAATTACTTTATTTATTAATAAAAACTCTGGAGAGTTACATCCTGAGACAGAATCCCTATTTGAAATTGTTGCTAAAAAAATTGAACTTGAGGGAATAGAGGCTTGGTTTAAACTCAAAGTTGAGGATATTTTGGGTGATGAAGCTCCTGAGTACGAAAAAACAACCGATACACTCGACGTTTGGTTTGACTCTGGTGTGAGTCATTATGCGGTATTGAAGGCAAGTGATCATTTAAGCGATGTCGCTGATATGTATCTAGAGGGTTCAGATCAGCATCGAGGTTGGTTTCAATCATCTCTATTAACTTCATGCGCAATGAATGGCAGGGCGCCTTATAAGCAAGTCCTTACTCATGGTTTTACTGTGGATCAAAATGGCCATAAAATGAGTAAATCAGTTGGTAATGTAGTTCCCCCTCAAAAAGTTGTCAACTCACTTGGCGCTGATATCTTAAGACTTTGGATTGGAGGCACTGATTACTCTGGTGAAATGACAGTGTCTGATGAGATCCTTAATAGAAGTGCTGATAGTTATAGGAGGATTCGAAATACAGTGCGCTTTATGTTGGCAAACATGGAAGGTTTTGATCCAAGCAAAGATCTTGTAGACATTGATCAAATGCTTGTTTTAGACAAGTGGATTGTTTCTAAGACTGCTGAATTACAAAAAAATGTTATTAGTGAATATGATGAGTACAATTTTCACTTTGCCATGAAGGCAATATTAAATTTTTGCACAAATGACCTGGGCGGCTTTTATTTAGACATTATTAAAGATAGACAATATACTACTCAATCTGATTCTTTAGCGAGACGTTCTGCCCAGAGTGCGTTATTTCATATCTCCCATGCCATGGTCCGCTGGCTAGCTCCCATTTTGTCATTTACCGCTGAAGAGATATGGCAATTTTTACCAGGCTCTTCAAATGAAAGTATTTTTTTACAGACATGGTATGAGGGCCTAGAAGCTAAATTTAATAATCATTCAATTGATGTTTCTAGAGACATTAACTCCCATCTTCGAAAAGAACTTGAAGAGATGAGGCGTGATAAGATTATTGGCTCATCTTTAGATGCTGAAGTTGATATTTATTGTGAAGATGAAAATTATCAAGCCCTGTTAGAGATGAAAGATGAATTAAGATTTGTATTTATTACTTCCAATGCAAAAGTCCATCCGTTAAAGGATAAGCCAGTAAATGCCAAGGATATTGATAACTCACTGGCTATTTTAGTTAGAAAAAGTGAGTATGAAAAATGCGATAGATGTTGGCATCATAGGCCTGAAATAGGTCAAAATATATTACATAAAGATCTATGTAGTCGCTGCATTGAAAATGTCACGGGTGATGGAGAAACTAGGATATTTGCTTAATGTCAAATAGTCAAAAAATTCTAAATGTAGACCTTGGAGACAAGTCATATCCGATTTATATTGGATGTGATTTGTTGTCTCAAAAGTCATTTTTTGAAGACCATATAAGCGGCAATCAAGTTATGGTTGTCTCTAATACGACGGTTGCTCCATTGTATTTAGATAGAGTGACTAAGTTACTAGGTAAATTTACTGTGAAGGTGGTTATATTGCCAGATGGTGAGCAATATAAAACACTTGAAACTACTAATCTTATATTTGATGCTCTTTTAAAAGCAAAGTTTGATCGAAGTGCCACTTTGATTGCTCTTGGCGGAGGAGTGGTTGGCGATATAACCGGCTTTGCTGCAGCGTCATATCAGCGCGGAATTAATTTTATCCAGGTGCCTACTACTTTACTTTCTCAAGTAGATTCTAGCGTAGGCGGAAAAACTGGCGTTAATCATGAGCTGGGTAAAAACATGATCGGTTCTTTTAAGCAGCCACAGGCAGTCATTATTGACGTAGACACCTTGAGCACATTGGGCGATCGTGAATACTCAGCAGGAATGGCTGAGGTTATAAAATATGGATTACTTGGTAATATTGATTTTTTATCTCTGCTTGAAGCGAATATTGATTCAATTATGAGCCGTGATAAGAGCTTGATTATCGATTTAATTTACCGCTCATGTAAAGATAAGTCGATCATCGTTTCTCAAGATGAATTTGAGCGCGGTAAAAGAGCACTATTAAACTTCGGACATACTTTTGGTCACGGCATCGAAAATACCTTTGGGTACGGTGTTTACTTGCATGGAGAGGCTATTTCTATTGGTATGTATATGGCTTCAATACTTTCTCAGCTCGAAGGAGGATTGTCTCAAATCGATGTTGATCGTATTCAAAGTATCCTGATGAAAGCTAATTTACCAACAAGTATAAAGAAAGGCGTTAACAGTGAAAACTTGATTCAGGCAATGTCAGTCGATAAAAAAGCAGTTGATGGTAATATAAGACTCGTTCTTTTAAATAGCGTGGGCGACTCTTTTGTAACTGGATCATATTCAAAAGAAAACTTTCAAAAAGTTGTGTCAAATTTTTGTCAATAAATACTAATTAAATATGTCATTAGATAATAAACAAGTTAAAGAAATTGCCTATTTAGCTAGACTCAGCATCGAAGATACTGAGTTAGAGCAAAGCACGTCAGAATTAAATAATATACTTAGCCTGATGGCTGATCTAAGTGAAATAGATACTGGCGATGCAGAGCCTATGGCGCATCCACTGCATATGTCTCAGCGCCTTAGAGAGGACGAGGTGACTGAAGAAAACTTGGCTGAAGAATTTCAAGCTATTGCCCCAAAAACAGGCAATAGCCACTTCCTTGTTCCAACGGTAATTGAGTGATGATGCATAATTTATCTATCGCCGAACTAATCAAAGGCCTTAAAAATAAAGACTTTTCATCTGTAGAGTTGACTCAGCATTATCTTAAGCGAATTAACGAGTCTAAGCTCAACGCATTTATCTCAGTTACTGATGACCTTGCACTTTCACAGGCAAATGAAGCTGACCTGAAAATAGCTAAAGGAGATAGCACTCTTTTGACTGGAATTCCATATGCCCATAAAGATATTTTTTGCACCAAGGGCGTAAAAACCTCCGCGGGCTCCAAGATGCTAGATTCATTTATTTCTCCATATGACGCAACACTCAACCATAAGTTTAATTTAGAAAACATGGTAATGCTGGGAAAGACAAATATGGATGAGTTTGCCATGGGGTCATCAAATGAAAACTCCTACTATGGCCCAGTAAAAAACCCTTGGGACTTGAAAAAAGTACCCGGTGGCTCTTCTGGAGGCTCAGCTGCTGCTGTAGCATCTCGCATCACTCCTTTTGCAACTGGAACTGATACTGGCGGCAGTATTCGTCAACCTGCGAGCTTATGCGGCATCACTGGGATCAAGCCAACGTATGGAAGAATCTCAAGGTATGGAATGATCGCTTATGCTTCAAGTCTCGATCAAGCAGGCCCAATGACCCAAACTGCCGAAGATGCGGCAATCGTTTTAAATGCTATGGCAGGCTTTGATAGTAAAGACTCTACCAGTGCCAGTAAAGAAACCCCAGACTACACTAAAAAATTAACAAACTCCTTAGATGGATTACTGATTGGACTTCCTAAAGAATTTTTTTCCAGTGGCCTAGATGACGGAGTCGAAAAAGTTGTTATGCAGGCAATTAAAGAATATGAGGCAATGGGCGCTAAGATTAAAGAAGTCTCACTTCCTAATTCAATGCACGCAATTCCTACTTACTATATTGTAGCGCCTTGTGAGTGCTCTTCTAATCTATCTAGATTTGATGGTGTAAGGTATGGGTATCGATGTGAAGACCCTAAGGATTTAGATGATCTATATTTGAGGTCACGCTCTGAGGGATTTGGTAAAGAGGTTAAAAGGCGAATTATGATTGGCGCTTATGCACTTTCTGCCGGTTATTATGATGCATATTATCTAAAAGCTCAAAAAGTACGACAGCTAATTAGTGAAGACTTTAAAAAAGCTTTTCAGAGTGTTGATGTCATAATGGGGCCAGTTTCTCCCTCAACTGCCTTTGATTTAGGTTCTGTCAAAGATCCTGTCTCAATGTATTTAGCGGACATTTATACTCTCTCAGTAAATTTAGCAGGATTGCCTGGCATGAGCATACCTGCAGGTTTTTCGAAAAACCTTCCTGTCGGTCTTCAGTTGATAGGAAATCACTGGTCTGAAGAGCTGTTACTGAATACTGCTCATCAGTTTCAATTGAAAACTGATTGGCATAAATCCACACCAATTGAATTATAGGGAAGGGTTGATTATGACTTGGGAAACTGTAATTGGATTGGAGATACATTCACAATTAAAAACAAAATCAAAAATATTCTCTGGAGCATCTACTGAGTTTGGTGCAAAAGCAAATACTCAGGCATGCGCTGTTGATTTAGGTTTTCCTGGGGTTTTGCCTGTTTTAAATAAAGAGGCAGTTCGAATGGCTCTTAGATTTGGTTTGGCTGTAAATGCAACTATTAATAAGCACTCAATTTTTGCACGAAAAAACTATTTTTATCCAGATTTGCCAAAAGGCTATCAAATTTCACAGTTTGAAATACCAATTGTTGGAAGTGGGACAATTGATATCCCACTTGATAGCGGTGAAAATAAAAAGGTAGGAATTACTCGCGCACATTTAGAAGAAGATGCAGGGAAGTCAATTCATGATCTATATGATGACTTCACAGCAATTGACCTTAATCGAGCAGGAACACCGCTATTAGAAATAGTATCTGATCCGGATATGAGTAACGCTAAAGAAGCCGTCGCCTATGCTAAAAAAATTCATGCATTGGTTCAATATATAGATATATGCGACGGAAACATGCAGGAAGGTTCGTTTAGATGTGACGCCAATGTGTCTGTTAGAAGGAAGGGTGAAGGGTTAGGTACTAGAGCTGAAATAAAAAATATTAACTCATTTAAATTTTTAGAAAAGGCGATCAATCTAGAAGTTGAAAGGCAAATAGATATTTTAGAAGATGGCGGCTCTGTTGCTCAAGAAACCAGACTTTATGATTCAATTAAAAATGAAACAAGGTCTATGCGCTCAAAAGAAGAGGCAAATGACTACAGATATTTCCCTGACCCTGATTTACTTCCTGTTGTGATTGATGATGAGCTTCTAAAAAATATTAAAAATGGATTGCCTGAGCTTCCCACTGAAAAGAAAGCTAGGTTTATAGATACGCTCGGTTTAAGTGAGTATGATGCGGAAAATTTAACCTCACAAAAGGCGATGGCTGACTACTTTGAAATTATCATTGATAAGGGGGCTGATGTAAAGGTCTCAGCTAACTGGGTTATGGGTGAACTTGCAGCCTCACTAAATAAAAATCAAATCGATATTAAGGACTCGCCAATCTCAGCCTCTGAGCTTTATAAGCTCATTTCAAGGGTTACTGATAATACTATTTCTGGAAAAATAGCTAAGGATGTCTTTAAGATTATGTGGAATGAAAAAAGAAGTGTAGATGAGATAATTAAAGACCAAGGCTTAGAGCAAATGACAGATGTTGGTGCTTTAGAGTCGGTCATTGATGAAATCATTTCCAAAAATCTTGATCAAGTCGAGCAATTTAAAAATGGGAATACTAAACTTTTAGGTTTTTTTGTTGGTCAGGTTATGAAAGCAACGCAGGGGAAAGCAAATCCAAAACAAGTTAATCAAATTTTAAATGATAGGCTCTCTTAAATATTCAGATTTAGGTGATGAGTACTTTGCTCAAGTTGAGACCAAAAAGCTTGAGAATAGTAAATTAATTCATGTAAATCAGAGTCTTAAAAAAGAGCTTAATTTAGACATTAGTGATGAAAATTTATTAAGTATTTGTTCTGGTGAAAAAAAATTAGGCGACGTAACTCCTATTTCTACAGTTTATGCAGGTCACCAGTTTGGCTACTTTGTTCCGCAGCTTGGTGATGGGCGCTCATGCCTTGTTGGTGAAATTAGTAACTATGAGGTTTCTTTGAAGGGCGCTGGAACATCTCCTTTTTCTCGAGGCGCAGATGGCCGCGCAGTGCTTAGGTCAAGTATTCGTGAGTATTTATGTTCTATAGCCATGGAGGCTTTAAATATTCCAACCACGAAAGCTCTAGCACTTGTTGCAAGTGATACCGCTGTTTACCGTGAACACTTAGAAAATGCATCAATTGTAACTCGTGTTGCAGAAAGCCATATTCGTTTTGGCCACTTTGAATTTTTTGCAGCTAATGGGCAAAATGAAAATGTCAAAAAATTAGCTGATTTTGTTATTAAACATCATATGCCTGAGGTTGATAAAGAAAATTATCTGGACTTATTTAAAGAGGTAGTAAGATCAACTGCATTAATGATTGCACGATGGCAAGCACAAGGCTTTGCACACGGTGTCATGAATACAGATAATATGTCGATTATAGGTCTGACTATTGATTATGGCCCATTCAGTTTTATGGAAACTTACAATCCAGGATTTATCTGTAATCATTCTGATACACAAGGTCGCTACTCATTTGAAAAACAACCATCAGTAGCATTATGGAATTTACATCGCCTGGCTGATGCATTAAAGTCTCTTGTTAATGAGACTCAGTTAAAAGATGCTCTTTCAGAGTATGAGCCGGCACTAGTTAAAGAGTATTCTTCATTAATGAGAAGAAAATTTGGGTTACTAGAGGTAAATGATGAGGACAACGCGTTAATAAATGATTTTTTAGAGTTGCTCTATATCAATAAAAAAGATTACCATCGATCTATGAGGCAACTTTCAAGCGGAAAAGAGCATTCATTAGGAGGTAATTTTGATTCTTGGTTTGTGCGTTACAAGGATAGACTTGAGAAAGAGACTTCAAAAATGAGTCAAAGGGTTGCTTTGATGCAAAGCGTCAACCCTAAATATATTCTAAGAAATTATTTAGCTGAAGTTGCAATTCGAAAAGCAGAAGATTTAAATGAATACGATGAAATTGAAACTCTTTTTCAATTACTTAAAAAACCTTTTGATAGTCATGAGGGTTATGAGACATACGACAGCGAGCCGCCTGAGTGGGCTCAAAACTTAGAGCTTAGCTGTTCATCCTAATAACACCAAAGCATACTGAAACCAGATCAAGAGAAGTTCTACGACTGGAAGAACTAAGTAATTAAAGCCACCAATAAACATTAGCCCAAGCAGTATAAATAGACCGTATTGCTCTAGTTGATTATATTGATAGGCAAGATGATTTGGCAAGAGGGCGCTAATTACTCTAGAGCCATCAAGCGGAGGGATCGGCAAAAGATTAAAAACTGCCAGTACGCAATTTACAAGTATTCCGACACGACCCATTTCTATTAAAACAGAAATATTTATTTTAATGGCAAGAATCATAATAAATAGCCAGCACACAGCCATAAATAAGTTTGCGCCCGGTCCTGCCAGAGCAACCCAGATCATTCCAGACTTGCCTGAGCGCAATGCATTAAAATTAATAGGAACTGGTTTGGCCCAACCAAAGATAAATCCAGCTGAAGATACTAATAAAAGTAATGGAATAGCTAATGTACCAATTGGATCGATATGTTTAACTGGATTGAGGGTTACTCGCCCCATCATTCTTGCAGTATGATCGCCTAATTTACTTGCTACCCAGCCATGAGCGGCCTCATGAAGGGTGATTGCGAAAAGTAAAGGAATAATATAAATTAATAAAGTTTGAAAATCAGGCATTAGGTAAAATTGAATTTTTTATTGATATAAAAACCATTTTATATGAAAAGCACTGATTTTTTTATCTCAACAGTCAAAGAGGCGCCTAATGATGCCCAAATCATATCTCATCAATTAATGATAAGGGCTGGTTTAATTTCTAAGTTGGCATCGGGTCTATATTCATACCTCCCAATGGGTTTAAAAATAGTCCAAAAGGTGGAAAAAATAATTCGTGAGGAGATGAATAAATCAAAAGCATTAGAATTATTAATGCCAGTTGCACAACCAGCTGAACTATGGCAAGAGTCAAAGCGATGGGAAGAGTATGGCCCTGAATTATTGCGCTTTAAAGATCGCCATGAAAGAGATTTTTGTATGGGTCCAACTCATGAAGAGGTGATTACTACTATTGCTAAACAATATCTAAGAAGCTATAAACAGCTACCAATAAATTTTTATCAAATCCAGACTAAATTTAGAGATGAAATTCGTCCTCGTTATGGGGTAATGCGCTCCAGAGAGTTTATTATGAAGGATGCATATTCATTTCATATCGATGAGAAGTCTCTTGGGGAAACTTATCAAATAATGCATCAAACTTATTGCAATATCTTTGATAGATTAGGACTTAATTACAGACCTGTCTTGGCAGACTCGGGCGCTATTGGAGGGGACAGCTCACATGAATTTCATGTTCTTGCAGAATCTGGAGAGGATGCAATTTGTTTTTCTGATGGCTCTGATTATGCTGCAAATATTGAGCGAGCAGAAACTCTTCCTCAGGGTGAGCCAAAGACTGCTGAACAAGCTTTAGAGCTTGTCGAAACACCTGACATTAAAACGATTGCAGATGTATGTAATTTATTAAAAGTTGAGTCAACCAACGCTATTAAAACTTTAATTGTTTTGGGTTCTGATGATAATTTGGTTGCGCTCGTTTTACGCGGAGATCATGAATTAAATGAAGTTAAGGCATCAAAAATTGAAGGAATTAAACAACCATTTCAAATGGCAGAAGAAGGAGTTGTAAAGAAGGAATTGGGCTGCTCTTTTGGCTCAATCGGTGTTGTAAATCTTGAGATCCCAGTTATAGTTGATTTTGCAGCAGCCTCTTTGTCAGATTTTGTGTGTGGAGCTAATGAAAACGACAAACACTTTATTGGGGTAAATTGGGGGCGAGATACTAAACCAATTATTGCTGGTGATTTACGTAATGTTGTTGCGGGTGACCCTTCGCCAGACGGAAAGGGTAGCCTTGAAATTAAAAGAGGAATTGAAGTGGGGCATATTTTTCAGTTAGGGACAAAGTATTCAGACTCAATGAATGCCAATGTTATTGGAGAAGATGGCAGGGCAGTTAATATGAATATGGGCTGTTATGGTATTGGAGTTACAAGAATTGTAGCTGCAAGTATTGAGCAGAATCATGATGATAGGGGGATTATTTTTCCTGAAGCTATTGCACCATTTCAACTGGTTATTGTTCCAATAAATTACAACAAATCATCTCGAGTTAAGGCCTTGGCTGACCAGCTTTATCAGGATTGTCTAGAGCAAAATATTGAAGTTTTACTTGATGATCGAAAAGAGCGCCCTGGAATTATGTTTGCAGACTCTGAACTTCTTGGTATACCTCATCGATTGGTTATAAGTGATACACATGCGGACAATGGAAAAATTGAATATAAATCAAGAAAGATGCCCGATAAAGTTGAAGTCGATTTTAAGGAAGTAGTAGGCTTTATTCTTGATAAGCTTGACTGATGGTTTTTCTTCAATACCTTTTGCCTCAGCATTTTTTATCGAGGCTGATGTTTCGATTTGCCAGAATTGAAAATCAATGGATTAAAAATAACTTTACTCGCTGGTTTGTTAAAAAGTATAAGGTCAATCTATCCGAAGCAGAAATTGAAAATATTGAAGATTTTAGTCATTTTAATGACTTCTTTACTCGCTCACTAAAGCCAAGTTTAAGGCCAATATCTGAATCTAAAATTATTTCACCTGTTGATGGGGTTGTTTCTCAGTCGGGCAAGATTAATGATTCGCAAATTGTGCAAGCTAAAGGTCGCAAATATAGCGTTTCAGCATTAACTGCCGACGAGCCATTTAAAGAAATACAAAATGGAAGTTTCGCTACGATATATTTGTCACCTAAAGATTATCATCGTATTCATATGCCCTGTGAGGGCACTTTGATTTCAATGAATTATATACCGGGTGACCTTTTTTCAGTTAACCAGAATACTGTAGATAATATTGATGGGGTTTTTGCTCGAAATGAACGTTTAGTTTGTTTGTTCGAAACTGATTTTGGCGTTATGGTTTTTGTATTAGTTGGCGCAATTTTTGTAGGATCGATGCAAACTTCATGGGAGGGTTTAATCACCCCGCCTTATTCTAAAGCAGTTAAAAACTATGATTATAAGGATCGTCAGATTAAGCTTTTAAAAGGTGATGAATTGGGCCGTTTTAACATGGGCTCTACAGTTATCATGTTGATGCCAGAGGGCTCCCCTGAGCTTAATCTTGAGGTTGGACAGGCCCTTAAAATGGGCCAATCAGTTACAGGTTAACTACACAGTTTCTAACTTATCCATAGCCTCAATTTGCGCCTCAAACTCCATTAAACGCTTATAGACACTTGCGAGCTCAATAATAGTAGGCCATGCTTTAAAAAGGTATTGGAGAGAACCTTCCACTCTTCCAAATGCTCTAATTATTTGCTGCATTACTCCTAATGTCATAACTCCAGCAACTATAGCAGGGGCTAAAATAACATATGCAACTAATACATTTGCTTGAAGATAGGCAAGCCTTACAATATTAAAGTAAAGGTAATACAAGTAATTCTTATAATTAATCTTTCGAACGCCTTCAAAAAGTTCATCAATATCTTTTGGCCTAACGGTGCCATCATCTTCAGCAATAACAAGTATTTTTCGATAGGAGGCCTCTCTTTTTTGAAGGTCATACTCAATACCAACAAGACCTAAAAACCATGAGGCTGCAATCATAAGTATCGTTCCACCTACAGCCCAAATAAGGGCACCAGTTACTAGGCCATATTCCCAATCGCCAAACCACATAATTGGAATACCTACTGCCAATCCCATTAATAACGGAAAGTACTCTATCAAAACCATGATAGATTCAATTAAAGCTGTTCCAAGACTTTCCATGATTCTAGAAAATCTAACAGTATCTTCTTGAACACGCTGAGAGGCTCCTTCAATAGTTCGTGCTTTTTCGTAAACGCTATGATAGAACTCAACCATTGATGCTCGCCATCTAAATAAGAAGTGAGCTGTAAGGAATGAGGTTGCAAGGCCTAAAGCAATAGCTATTGCAGCAAGTTTTGCAAAGCTCCATAATCCACCGGTATATTCATCCATAGTAATCGCATTTGGAGCTCCAAGAGCTTTTTGAATCATGTCATAAAATTCACCAAACCATTCATTTATCATCACGTCAATTTGAACTGTTATCCATAATGAGCTGAGGATAATTGCAGAGCCAAGATAGGCCCAAAGAAACCATTTTTTTTCAGTAAAAAATTTAAACATTGATATTCCTTTTTGATTTGGAGGTAGTTATTTGTTGGTAACGATAATACCTAATTAACTTTGGTGATTCTAACAAGTTTTATACCTTGTTTGTTTACTTGTACAATTTCAACAATTAGTGAGTCTACTTTAAAAGAAACATTGTGTTGAGGGAAGCTTTGAAGGTGCTCAAGAATTAGGCCATTTAGTGTTTTTGCGTTATCAAATGAAAGTTTAACTTTAAGTTCTGCATTTAATTCGCGAATGCTCACTCTTGGGTCTACAAGGTAACTCCCATCATCCTGGATATTCATTTCATTGATACTTTCTCCTTGAGACGAGGTGAATTGTCCAACTATTTCCTCCAAAATATCATCTAAAACAACCATGCCTTGAACCTCTCCATATTCATCAACAACAATACCAAGCCTACGTTTTTGCGTTTTAAAATGTTCAAGTTGTTGAGATAAAGGGGTGCCTTCAGGAATGAAGTAAGGCTCTCTTATTACCTCTTTAATTTTAGCTATATTGATTTCATCTTTGGCATATATATTCACAACATCTCTCATATGAATAGTACCAATAATATTATTTTCAGAGCCATCAAAAATTAACAGGCGTGTGTGTTGGATGCGTTTAAGCTGCTCAAATAACTCCTCTTCATTATTAATGTCTGCACTTACAAGTTCGTGATGAGGAATCATAATGTCATCAACTTTAACTTTTTCAAGGTCAATAATATTAATGAGCATGTTTTGGTAGCTCTTTGATAGTACTGATTTTGAATCTATAACAGCCATTCTGAGTTCTTCAGAGTTAAGTATGTCCTTACTTATGTTCTTTAATCCAAGAAGGTTTAGAATGGATTTTGATATAAAAGATATTAAATATATTAATGGCTTAAAAATTTTAATTAAAAACTCAAGGAGCCAAGACGCAGGTAAAGCAATTTTTTCAGGATTTTTTGCTGCAAATGTTTTTGGCGTATTTTCAGCAAAAATTAAAATAACTAACGTTAAAGCTAAAGAGGCAATAATTACTGATCCCTCTCCCCAAAGTTTGAGAGCAAGGAGTGTTGCTATACTTGCGGCAAGTATATTGACAAAGTTGTTTCCTAGTAGGATTCCACCAATTAAATAATCAATATTTTTAAGTAGTTTTTCTACTCTTTGTGCTTGAAGATTATTTTTTGAACTAAGAGTCTTGAGGCGATAACGATTCAAAGCCATCATCGAAGTTTCGGATGCAGAAAAGAAAGCCGAAGCTAGAATTAGTACAAATAGTAAAACACTAAGCCAGAAAGTGGAAAGTGATTCCAATTAGTCACCCATAATAATCATTGAGAGGCTATTTTAACCTTAAATTAGACAAAAGTCTTAAAACAACATGCTTGAGTATTTTATGATTGGTTATTAAACGCACTTAGTCCAGGATATTTAGCATCATCACCAAGCTCTTCTTCTATTCTAAGGAGGCGATTATATTTAGCCAGTCTGTCAGATCGAGACAATGAGCCTGTTTTAATTTGACCGCAATTTGTAGCTACGGCAAGGTCTGCAATCGTAGTATCTTCTGTTTCACCGCTTCTATGAGACATAACGCATGTATAGCCAGCATCAAGAGCCATTTTCATTGCATCAAATGTTTCAGTTAGAGTTCCAATTTGGTTCACTTTTATGAGGATTGAATTTGCTATGTTATTTTTAATACCTTTTGCTAAGATCTTGCTATTCGTTACAAATAAATCATCCCCAACAAGTTGAACCGAATCAGATAATTTTTGAGTAAGCATATCCCAACCCTCCCAATCATTTTCATCCATACCATCTTCGATTGAAATAATAGGGTACTTTTCAACCCATGACGCAAGGTAATCTGTAAATTCAGAGTTGGTAAGTTTTAAGCCCTCTGAAGTTAAATTATAAGTACCATCTTTGTAGAATTCAGAGCTCGCTGCGTCTATACCAATAAATATATCTTTTCCAGGGACGTAACCTGCATTATTAATAGCTTCAATAATAACTTCTAATGCCTCCTCATTTGACTTTAAATCTGGAGCAAAGCCGCCTTCATCACCAACTGCAGTGTTGAGTCCTTTTTGATCAAGTACAGCCTTTAAATGATGAAAAACTTCAGTACCATATCGTAATGCCTCTTTAAAACTAGGTGCACCTGCAGGAATTATCATAAATTCTTGAATATCAACGCTATTATTGGCGTGCTCACCACCATTGATAATATTCATCATTGGAACGGGCATTTGATAAGTTTCTGAAAAACCAAATGAGCGAAACAATGATTGATTTTTGTTTTGTGCATTTGCATGAGCGCAGGCTAAGGAGACAGCTAATATTGAGTTTGCACCTAATCTAGATTTTGTATCTGTTCCATCCATATCAATCATTTTTTGATCAATAGACTTTTGGTTTGATACTTTCATGCCTTGAAGAGACTCACTAATCTCAGTATTAATGAAATTAACAGCCTTTAGTACACCTTTACCAAGGTAGCGACTTTTGTCTCCATCTCTTAGTTCTAATGCCTCTCTTTGACCGGTAGAAGCTCCTGATGGGACAATTGCCCTTCCAAGAACACCATTGGTTAAAATAACATCAGCCTCAACAGTAGGGTTACCTCTAGAGTCCAATACTTCACGTGCAATAATTTTTTTAATCGTCATTTATGAGTAATTAAGTTAGAGAAAAAAGAAATTTTATACTTGAGTAATTAGTACTTTGTGTCAAATTGTTTCAGGTTTACTCAAAGAAAGACTTCATTTTACCAAAAAATGAACTTGACTCTGGGTGATGCTTGGCCTCGCATGAGTCTGAAAAGTCTTTTAATAATTTCTTCTGTTTAGAGTTAAGGCTTACAGGAGTTTCTACTTTAACTTGACAGAGTAAATCACCCGAACCATTATGCCTCATAGCAGGCATCCCTTTACCGCGAAGCCTAAATAACTTAGCAGTTTGAGTTCCAGCAGGAACTTTAATTTTGAGTTTGCCTTGTAAAGTTGGCACTTCTATCGAGCCACCAAGCGCAGATGTGGCAAAGTCAATAGGGACTTCACAATACAAGTCATTGCCTTCACGCTGAAAAATTGAATGCTCTTTGATATGAATTTGAACATAAAGATCGCCATGGGGGCCACCACGTAATCCAGCTTCACCTTCACCACTTAATCTAATTCGGTTTCCAGTATCAACTCCGGCAGGAATTTTAACTGAAAGAGTTTTTTGATTTCTTACAACGCCCTGTCCTCGACACGTACCACAAGGAGATTCAATTTTTTCACCTGAACCATTGCATTGGTTGCACGGTCTTTGGACAGCAAAAAAACCTTGCTGCATCGTTGTTTGTCCTGTTCCGCGACAATTTCCACAAGTTTTTACTGAAGTGCCTGGTTTAGCACCACTTCCAGAACATGTGCTACAGGTATCATTTTTAGGGACTCTAATTTTTACAGTATCACTTTCTGCGGCTTGCTTTAAATCTATTTCTAGATCATAACGAAGGTCTGAACCTCTATTATCTGGCTTTGAGTTTCCACCTCCAAAAATATCACCAAAAATATCACCAAAACCGCCTCCAGATCCACCAAATGGATTTCCACCACCAAAGCCATTCCCACCTTGCTCAACTCCTGCATGGCCAAATTGATCGTATGCTGATCTTTTTTGAGGGTCTGAAACTACATCGTATGCTTTACGGACTTCTTTAAATTTTTTCTCGGAACCAGTTTTATCATCAGCATTTCTATCGGGATGATATTTCATTGCAAGACGCTTGTAGGCTTTTTTAATTTTGGCCTCGTCTGCACCTTTATCAACGCCTAAAATTTCGTAATAATCTCTTTCTGCCATGGGTCCCTTATATTATTAAACCTCCCATGTACCAGACAAGGGAGGTTTTATTTATGTATTGATTTCTTATGTTGCTTATTTTTCTTCATTAACCTCTTCAAAGTCTGCATCGACAACATCATCGTTCCCTTCTGAGTTGTCAGCTTCTGCTCCTTCTGCACTCGCTTTTTCTTGAGCTTTTTGGGCTAGAACTTGCGCTTTTTCACTTAGATTTTGAGCTTGAGCATCGATGGCTTCTTTGTCATCTCCTTTGATGCTTTCTTCAAGTTCACTGAGTGCCGCTTCGATTGCGCTTTTTTCATCATCAGAAATTTCATCTTTAAGATCTTCTAGGGATTGCTTTGTAGAATGCACAAGAGAATCAGCCATGTTTCTTGAAGTTACAAGCTCATGGAATTTTTTATCTTCTTCAGCGTGCGCTTCAGCATCTTTAATCATTTTATCAACCTCGTCATCTGAAAGACCACTTGAAGACTTGATTGTTATTGATTGCTCTTTACCAGTATTTTTATCTTTGGCAGATACATTCAAAATACCATCAGAATCAAGATCAAGAGAAACTTCAATCTGAGGTTGGCCCTTAGGCGCATTTGGAATACCTTCAAGATTAAATTGACCGAGTGATTTATTGGCACTAGCAATTTCTCTTTCGCCCTGAAGAACATGAACTGTTACAGCTGATTGGTTGTCTGCAGCAGTTGAAAAGACTTGAGATTGGTTCGTTGGAATTGTTGTGTTTTTCTCAATTAACTTAGTCATGACTCCACCCATAGTCTCAATACCTAGTGAGAGAGGAGTTACATCAAGAAGCAAGACATCTTTAACGTCTCCACTTAGAACACCTGCTTGAATTGCTGCACCCATAGCAACAGCTTCATCAGGGTTTAAATCTTTCTTAGGCTCTTTTCCAAAAAAATCTTTTACCATTTCTTGAACTTTGGGCATCCTAGTCTGGCCACCTACAAGAATTACTTCATCTACGTCACCGCTTGATAGTCCAGCATCTTTAAGTGCCGTTTTGCAAGGGTCAATTGATCGCTTTAATAAATCAGCAACTAGAGACTCTAGTTTTGATCTTGTCATTTTGATATTAAGATGTTTTGGGCCAGAAGCATCCGCAGTAATGTAAGGTAAACTTACCTCAGTTTGTTCTGATGAAGATAGTTCAATCTTTGCTTTTTCAGCGGCTTCTTTAAGCCTTTGAAGAGCCATCGCATCCTTGGAAAGATCAAGGCCTTGCTCTTTTTTAAATTCTTCTACTAGAAAGTTGATTATTCTATGATCAAAATCTTCACCACCTAAAAATGTATCACCATTCGTGGAAAGAACTTCAAAATGTTTTTCACCATCAATATCTTCCATTTCGATAATAGAAACATCAAATGTTCCTCCACCTAAATCGTAAACTGCAACTTTCTTATCACCAGAAGATTTGTCAACACCATATGCTAATGCAGCAGCTGTAGGCTCATTAATAATTCTTTTTACAGTTAGTCCTGCAATTTTTCCCGCATCTTTTGTTGCTTGACGTTGAGAGTCATTAAAGTAGGCCGGCACAGTAATTACCGCTTCAGTAACTTCTTCTCCTAGATAATCTTCAGCCGTTTGTTTCATTTTTTGAATTACACGAGCAGATATTTCTGGGGCCGCCATTTTTTTACCTTTTACTTCCACCCAAGCATCACCATTTTTAGCCTTTATAATTTTATAAGGAACAAGGCCAATATCTTTTTGAACTTCCTTTTCATCGAAGCGTCGACCAATTAATCTTTTGATAGCATAAAGTGTATTCTCAGGATTTGTAACAGCTTGTCTTTTAGCAGGCTGACCAACTAATATCTCATCAGAGTCTTTAGGGTAAGCAATAATAGATGGGGTTGTGCGATTTCCTTCTGAGTTTTCAATTATTTTAGCAACACCCCCATCCATCACTGAGACACATGAGTTTGTTGTTCCTAAATCAATTCCAATTATTTTTGACATTCCATATACTCCTTGTATTTTTATATAAACCCTATTTAGGGATTTAAAAAATTATTTCAAGGTATTAACGAAATTATTTTTGAAGCGTATCTAGGAGTATTGTTTTAACTTGAGCAGGAACAAATGAACTAATATCACCACCAAGAGAAAAAATTTCTCGAACCAGAGAGGATGAAATATTAGCAAACTCTTCCGATGGAGTCATAAATAAAGTTTCAATTTCCGAATTAAGACGCTTATTCATTCCACTCAGTTGAAATTCATATTCAAAATCTGAAACCGCTCTTAAGCCTCTAATAATTATCTGCGCATCATGGTCTCTTGCGAAGTCAACCAGTAAAGAGTTAAAGCTTAATACTCTAGTGTTATTTAAAGATTTTATTGAGCTTTCAACTGCTTCAACCCTTTGTTCAATAGTCATAAAACTGGATTTATTTGCATTTTGAGTAATTGCAATAATTACTTCATCAAAAATTTTTGATGCACGCTTTATTAGATCAACATGCCCATTAGTTATTGGATCAAAAGAGCCGGGATAAATTGCAATTTTTTTCATAGTGATTCCAAGCTTATCAGACAATAGTGAACATTGCCTGATTTTTTCTGTTTTTTGACCATACAGTTGCATCCAAGGTGATTTTTTAATATTAAGGGTGTCATTTCATATTCAGATTCAATGTAAATTTGGGTTTTATGATGCAAGTAATTTTTTTTAGATAGCAGGCCAAGTGTCGATGGTATTAAGTTTTGATTAAATGGAGGATCTAAAAAAACTAAATCGAAAGGATTGGCGTTTTGCTTATCAAGAAAGATAGTTGAATCATTATTATTCAGTTGATATTGAAGGCTATCTAGGAGTTTAAAATTAGACTCAAGGCTTTTAAAAACTTTTCTATTTTTTTCAATTAAGCAGACTTTTTTGGCTCCTCTAGACATCGCTTCAAGGCTAAGAGCGCCACTTCCAGCAAAAGGATCAATAATTGTCTTATCAGCAATATCAAATTGGAGCCAATTAAAAAGGGTTTCCCTTGTTTTGCCAGAAGTAGGGCGAAGCCCTTCAGCATCAGGAAAGTTAAATTTCCTTCCTTTAAGATTTCCTGCAATTATTTTAAAAGTATTATCTTTGATAAGGCTAAAGTAATTAAATGGTAAGTTAAGATTCTAGATATGTTTTAGTTTAAATATTTTTGATCTCCATCCACTGTTAATAGAGACCACTTTATCACCTCTAATGAATTTAACAAGATTTTTTGAAGAACAAATAAGTTCAGGAGCAATATCATATTCAATTGATATATTTTTAATGTGCTCCTGTGCTTGATTTTTTTTTAGCTTCTCGTCAGCAGATAATGGCTTTTGAGTTGCCAAAGGGGCTTGAAGTTTTTTTTCAGTTTGGTTAGTATTTAGAAATTTTTCAAAAAGCACTTGAGAGCTTAAAGAAAGTCTGCCTTTCCCTGTAGCATAATCTATTAAGCGCTCATCAGACATTATCCATTTACGAGGTTTATTTTCTTTCCTTGCAGTATCTTCTCGCCATATTACTAAGTTTATTGCCTGTTTTTGAGACTTAGAGTCTATTTTTGAAATCCCACTAGTTTTTTTAATAATTTGCTCAAAGTTAGGCTCATAAAGACTTTGTTCTAACAAGGGGCTGACCTCCTCACTTAGCCACTGAAGTTTTCCACTTTTGATTAACTCAGCTTTAAGTATTTCGTAATGAGGAAGTAGATATTTAACATCATCAAGTGCATACTGTAATACGTCCTCTGGAAGAGGCCTGGTTTTCCAGTCGAATCGTGTATGCTTTTTTTCTAGATAAATGCCTTGCAACGTTTCCGTTAATGCTTGATATGACACTTGAAGAGGGTAATTTAACAGTGAGGCCGCAATTTGAGTATCAAAAATTGTATGAGGAATCCTTTGAGATAGATAATAAAGTGCTTCAATATCTTGTCTAGCGGAATGAATAACCCAAATGGTTTTTCTGCTGTATAGTTTTTCAAAAAGAGGCTCTAAATTTTTTATTGCAAGAACATCAATGCATTCTAAATAATTACCAGCTGCAATTTGAATTAAGCAAAGTTCAGGGAAATATGAGTCAATTCTTCTAAACTCAGTATCAATTGCAAGAAGAGAGTCGTTTTGAATACTTTGCAGATATTTATTAAGTTGTGACTCGCTTGTGATCAAAGGAATAGTCTCGAATGGATTGTTGTATTTTATCAACAACTCATGCTAGTAATAATTCATTTATGAGATAATCAAAACACTTTAATATTTTATCAACAAAATTTATGTTGCTAAATCAAGCTTTTTCTATAAAAGAAGCTCCTCGCGCCTTGTTTTGGATAGGTATCTTTTTGATTTCATTTTTTGGAATGTTTTATCTTGGTCTAAATCCTGAGTTAATTGAAAAGTGGTACCTAGTTTTGGTTGGCTTTAATATTCTAATGAGCTTAATTGCAATTTATTATATTGTGCTTTCCATGAGAAAGTTAAAGTTAAATACTGAAGAAGGGGTTATTGGGTCAAGATTTACCTGGTCTTATATAAAAATTGTTCCAGTTTTGGTTTTGCTACCCGTACTATCATTTTATTTATTTTCTTTTGGGTCAATCAGAGACAACCTTCAAATTGCTGAAACTCAATTTGATGAGTTTAATTTAAAGGTTGGAGGCGAGGTTGATGAGCTCTATAGAAATACTAATAATATTGCCATTAAGTATTATCAGGATAGAACTCGCAATATAGGGAAACTAGTTAACTATTTTGACGCGCCTAGGGCGTCAACCGAGCAAATGCAAACAGTTCTGAATCTTTTAGTTACTGACTTTTGGGCTTGCGAGTTAAAGCTCTATGACCCTTTAATGAATCTTGTTGCTCAAAGTAAAAGAGATACAGTATGTCAAGCAGATTATGGATATACCGCCTCAACTGAAGATTTTTCTCTTTCAGCTTATTATGCGCCTGACTTAAGTATTAATAACCTAACATCAAAAATGACTCGTTTTAGGAATGCTGCTAAAGATGCTGAATTGTCACTTAATTCATCAATTATTAAAACTCGATTTATGATTGATTTTTCTTCAACAATCCTATTAGCTGTTTTGAGTGCGTTACTCATTGTTCTTCGTATGATCGATCAGTTAATGAGGCCAATGCACAATTTATCAGTTGCTACAAAAGAAATTTCTTCTGGAAACTATGACGTAGAAATTGAACAGGACCCTAAAAATAAGGATATGCATGATTTAATAGGGCATTTTAACGAAATGAGCAAGAGGATTAAGCAATCTAGAGAGGGCCTTGATACGCACAATCTTTATTTAGAAACTATTCTAAAGTACTCTTTTGGCGTTATTGCTCTGAACCAAGACAAAAAGATACAAATTATTAATCCTGTTGTTGGCAAAATACTTCAAATTGAAGATGAGACGAAATTTATTGGGCAATCATATGATACTGTTGTTAAAAGTTTTGAGAACCTTAGTCCGCTTTTTTCCTTTATTCAAGAAGAAATTGAGCAAGATTCATTGGAGTGGAGTAACGAAATTGAGTTAACACTTGATGATAGGAGTCGGCTTATTTATTGTCAAGGAGCAATCTTAGAGGTAGAAAACAAAACGCTTGGTTACGTAATTGTAATCAATGATATTTCAAAGCTAAATAGGGCTCAAAAGAAAGCGGCATGGGGGGAAGTTGCCATTCGTATGGCTCATGAAATCAAGAATCCTCTTACCCCTATATTATTGTCTGCACAAAGGCTTAGAAATTTATTTTTAGAAAAGCTAGATAAGAAAGACTCTGCAATTATAAATAAAACAACTCAAACCATTATGGACCAGGTTGCATCTATGGACTCTATGGTTAGTGCTTTTGCAAATTATGCAAATACACCTGAAATTCAAAAGATCTCATCGTCACTAAATTCTCTAATAAATAAGTCAGCCTCCCTATATGATAATCACGATGGTATTAGAATCGACTTAGATTTGAGTGGTGATCTACCTAAATTGCAACTTGATCAAGATGCTATTTCTAGAGTATTAATTAATTTAATTAAAAATTCAATTGAAGCTAAGAAAGAAAAAAATAAGCTGACTATTAAAATTAAATCAAGAATTAGTAAAAAAGAAGGAATAGTTCGATTAACAATTGTTGATGATGGTAGAGGGTTTCCTGAAGATATTCTTGATGAAGTTTTCGAGCCTTATATTACAACAAAGGAAAAAAGTGGTGGGCTTGGGCTTGCAATAGTTCAAAATATTATTGAGCAGCATGATGGTCAGATATTTGCAAGCAATATGAAACCTCATGGTGCTAGAATAACAATTGAATTCAGTATAATTGATGCTCTAAGGGAGATGAAATGAAACAAGACTCTGCATTTGGCAAAATATTAATCATCGATGATGAAAGAGACAATACTGAAACTATTAAAGATATTCTTGAAGATGTAAGTTATACAACCATGCTAGCTAGGAGTGCTATTGAAGCAAAAGCAATAGTTGCTGCCAACACTTTTGATTTAATATTAATGGATGTTTGGATGCCCGGCCAAGATGGTATATCGCTTTTATCAGAATGGCATTCTGAGGGCTTATTAACCCCTGTGGTAATGATGTCAGGTCATGCAGAGCCAAGTGATATAGTTAGAGCTATGAAACTTGGTGCTGTAGATTTTTTAAAAAAGCCTCTTCATGATTTTTTACCAATATTGAGAAATATTATGACTCGTAAAGAGCCAGAAAAATCAACTCAGCAAGTTAGCGGTATTGACTATTCTCTTAAGCTTAAAGAAGCCCGAAATATTTTTGAAAGTCAATACTTGCTGTATCACCTTTCAGAGAATGATAATAATATTGCAGTTGTTGCAGAGATTGCTGGCCTAGAAAGAACAACCTTATATAGGAAACTTAAAGATTTAGGGATTGACAAGAAATGAAAATATTAATTCTAGGCGCTGGCCAAGTTGGGTCAACTCTTGCAAAGTACCTTTGTTCAGATGATGATAACGATATTACGATTGTTGATCAAAAAGAAGAAATGCTGACCCCGTTACAGAGGCATTTAGATATAAAAACTGTCATTGGCTATGGAGCATACCCTAGCGTTTTAGAAAAAGCTGGTATTAAATCCATGGATGTGGTTATTGCTGTAATGCGCTCTGATGAGCGAAACATGGTTGCTTGCAGGATGGCGCATACCTTATATAACGTAAAGAAAAAGATTGCTCGAATAAGGACCACTGAATATTTACTCAGACCTGAAATATTCTCTAATGATGCTTTACCAATAGACTTTTTAATTACACCTGAGAATTTAATTACGGAATACATTCAGGGCATTGTTGAGCAGCCTGGTGCTTCTCAAGTGTTTGACTTTGAAAATGGACTGGTGCAACTTGTTGAAACGCGCGCTTTCATTGGCACGCCGATTGTTAATAGGCCTGTTAAAGAGCTACATGAGCATATGCCTGATGTCAAAATACGCATAGTAAGCCTTTATCGAAATGAAAAAGCGATCCCTGCCAAAAGTGATACCATTATAAGAGAGGGAGATCAAGTCTACTTCCTAGCTAAAAAAGATCATATTTCTAGAGCTTTAAAAGAATTTAGACGTGCTGAAAATACTTATCAAAAAATCT
>Ga0209816_1000576_pt1 | contig 29233 bp, 18 predicted proteins | sample CoawatmetaG01DNA_FD_187509 | JGI IMG/M metagenome (GOLD analysis project Ga0209816, IMG submission 187509) | Marine microbial communities from the West Antarctic Peninsula - Coastal water metaG017-DNA (SPAdes) (version 2) | ecosystem: Environmental > Aquatic > Marine > Coastal ...
TCCTTGTATTTGTGAAACGTTAATTTATACATTAACTTGTTCCATGCATGCTGCAATTTATCAATAAATTTTTTCATAGGTTTATTTTTTTTTAGTATGATCGAAGCCTTTTTTCTTTAATTCTAAATGCTCTTTCATTGTTTTAACAAACTTAACCGTACCACCACTACCAAACATCTTGTGAGGTTTAAATTTTTTTTCCATATTATTTTTTTTTAAATCTACTTACTCTACCTTTAGTATTTTTTTCTCTTTGAGCAGCTTTTATTTCGCTCTCTGACAACTCACTATATGTAGTAGCTGTTTTCTTATTTATTCTTTTTGTAGGTCTGAATAAGTTTTCACCTTTGCTATAATCTTTATTGCCTTTAGGTGTTTCCCATTCTTCTTTAAACCAACGTCTAAGCGATGCTCCCTTCTCTGTTTTTTTAACTTTTCTTAATGGTGATTGATACATTATTTTTTATTTTTTCTACATTTAGCTATCATTCCACTAGCGTAAGCTGATGGAAATACTTTGTGAGCTGCCTTAGCTTTGTAATAACATGCATCTTTTAGCATGAATGGGGACGAGGTTACTTTTTTTATCATGTTTACTTATTTTTAATTCTATTAGACCATTTCTCTCCTTTTTTTAATCTAAAGCCACTAGTTAAAACGCTTTGGCTTAAAGCTTTATCTACTTCTTTCATACCAAGCAGGTTTGGGAAATTTTTCAAAACACGTGCTCCACTAAGAGCTATAGAGCCTTTACCTAGTAAGCCTATTTCAGATACCGGGTTTTCAGAATCCATGTGAGGTGAAACTTTTTTGATAATATTTTTAACATTTTTACTTTCTATAGAAGGTATTTGATATCTCCCTTGACTGTCATATCCACGTTCAGTTTTTCTTACTATTTTATCGATGGTTCTAATTATACCACCTCTTTTGGCTAACTTATTTTCAGTTAACTTCTTGTATACTGGGTGGTCTTTGTACTCCTTTATTCTTTTCGTAGTTATAGATCCTACTCCTTTTGAGATATTACTAGGGTTAACTTTTTTTTGAGTTTTACTGTCTATAGCTAAGCTAGTGTTTATATAAGCTTTTGAATTGTTTGTTAGTTCGTTTCTGTAGGAATTTGTTAAGTTTTTGTTCAAACCTACCATTTTGTTCCATTCGTCAGCACATTTCGGCTGGCCTTTTCCCCCACAAGGACCTTTTTTAATTTTTTTAGTGCTCATTTTTATTTATTTAGTTGTTTTACTCCATCTTGCTCTGTAGTCTCTGATATCTACATGTGTAAATGTATTGTAAATTCCAATACCACCTAGTTCAAAGGTTTCACTTTTCATTAAATCGTCTACTATTTGAGCCATTTCTTTAGGCTTAATTGACTCAGACTTTATATCAGCAGCTTTACCTACTAAATGCTGTGAGTTTGTAGATCCTCCAACATCTGAGTTATGCTCTTTACAGCGATAAGCATTAGTTAGATCTAATCTACCTACAAAGTCTCTTAGAACCTGCAAGTTGTCTGCTAATTCAATTATGTTTTTCTTTACAAACTCAGGCATTTTACACCCACATTTGCATTCAAACTCTTCTAAATTAAAATTATTTGTTAACTTCATTAATATCCAGATATTTTTCCTTGGGAATTAACTGTTGATCTTTTAATACCCGTTTTTTTCGCCTTAGATTTAGATTTAGTTTTTGATTTTTTCTCAGTCAATCCTAATTCCCATTCATTCCAACCCATTAGCAAAGCGATTCTTTCATAAGTTGCAACCTCTGAATCTGAAGCAGCTTTTAGGTTATTTAACTTCTTTACAGCTCTATCAAGCGGTACGTTTGTAAAGGCGGAAACAGCATTACCACCTGCTAAAAACCCTGGATTATCTAAACTAAAACCTTTAGTTTTAATTTCATCCATGTTCCAAGAAGCAGTTCTACCTGCTGATTGTAGTTTTTGTATTTTAGATGCAATAGGTGGTGATATCCTTAATACGTCTAAAATTTTATCTTGGTATTTAGGATTTTTCGTCTTTGAAGCCTCATAAAGCTTTATACTCGTATTTTTTACAACGGTAAATACAGCTCCCAATAAACCAGTACCTCTAGCTATAGAATCAACCATCCCATTTATCACTTTTGGTACTTTTTCTTCTAAAATGCTTTCGTCTTCTTCTTCATCTTCAAACATTAAAGCAAACAAAGCTTGTTGCATAGTACTAAAAACTAGATTTTGTGCAACACCATAATATAATATCTTAGACAAATTAGTTTTATTGTCGCCTCGACCATTCTTAATGTCACTAGCGGCTTTTTTTATTATACGTGCATATTGAGCAGGTGTGTTAGCGAAAGCTAGTATAATACGCCCTAATGGACCAGCTTGCTGTTGACTAATTTTATCAGGCCTACTTGATTGCTGAGACTCTTCTGCTACTTCTCTAAAGTCCTGCATTGCTTGTTTGTTTGCAGCTATAGGATTCATACCTCCTTTTACTAGAGATTTAATTCTATTTCTATAGAAAGTAGATCCACCAGATGCAATAGCAAAACTATCTGCTAGTTGAGTTGGTGTAAAACCTAGTTTAAGTAGTTTATTTATAACACCTCTTACTCCACTCTCTTTAGCTACATTAGCAATGTCTTCTTCATTTATATTTATCTTTAAACCGTCACGTCTTTCAAGTAAAAACTCAGAATTCCACAATGTTTTAAAGTCACTCCAGTATTGAGGTTGATTAGCAAATGCTTTACCAGCGGCTATAACATTATTGTCACCAAAATCTATAAAGTTCACTGCAGATATAAGCTGTAAAGCAGCAGACCTAGTGTTGAAAAACATAATAGCAGCAGTAGATCCATTAATCCAGTCAGTAAAACGTCCAGTTGTAGTATCACCGCCATAGGTTCTGTTTCTACCAGTCTCCATCCTATGTAATACATTCTCTATAGCTACTCTATAAGATTTACCATAAGCAGCTTCTAGCTTGTTTAGATTTTCAACAGAAAATATACTGTCAACATTTTGTTTCCATACCCCTAGATAGTCTGCTCTACCAGTGGTGTTTAAAGCCTCTAACAAGTCAGTGGTAATAGTACCAGTGACCCATGTTTCCGAAGGTGATACATACGCTCTACCTTTATTAAGTTTCATTATTTCTTGAGCAAATAACTGCAGCTTAGGATCAGAGTCTACTAAAGAAACTAACTCAAGTGCGTCTGCCTCAGATAACCCTGGCACGTCTTTACCTATTTGATGCCATATATACACGCGTACAGCTTGCTCTCTTGTGAAATCACTACCTTTTGCTGTTTTTTTAAGATTTCTAGGTACTATTTTTAAATCTTTTTTCAAGGCTTTAAAGTCTCTACCTAGATTGTTTCTATCTCTAGTTATATTTGCAACCCCTTTAGCGAAAGGATTTAATAAATTATCTTTATACCATTTCATTTGAGAGTCTCCAAGAGTACCTTTACCTAAAGTAGCGTATAATAAACCTACGAAATCTTCAGCTGCCGGTGGTATAAAGAAATTAAATTTACCTTTTTTCTTGCCTCTTAAAGCAGCTTTTACAGATGCAAATGTTTTATTAGAAGCAATACCGGTTTTATTTTCTATTATATCATTAAACTCTTTATCGAGTTTAGAATCTGCTGCTTTAGAGAATTGAAGTTCAGCTTGATTAATCTCGTCATCTAGCTCACCCATTCTATCTAAAACATCTTGATTTGTAAAATCACCTGTTAGCCTTTGTGATTCAGGTAACATGTCATTATTAGATTTCGCAGCTTTATCTACAGATTTGCTAAGCTGAATATAAGACTTTTTAATGTCCTCTAATTCAGCCATCCTGTCAATAATAACATCACTAACTCCATCTGTAATTCTTTCCGCGTAATACTCAGTTGATTTATTTAAAGCGGAAACAATTTGTGATCTTTCTTTTATTAGAAATATATTTTTTTCAGTTACTTTTGGTTTTTTAGGTGATTTACCATATTTACCAACTAATATTTCCTCCTTTATATATCTATTTTCGCTTAACCTTTCATGTGAAACAGTGCGTTTTGTAACAATATCACCTGTTTTTAAATCTTTAACGTTAGATACTGATGAAATAAACTCTCCATTATTATATATACTTTTCAATTCTACTACAGCTCGCCCACCATCGTTCATTTTGGTGTTTTCAACTACTGTTGATCTTAATAATTGACCATCTTTATTAAAAACTTTTTTATAAATAATATTTTTATCTGCATCATAAAGTGAGAAATTTGATTTCCTGCTCATAAAGTCACCTTCACCGTATCCAGTAATATCTATCCTACCCACAGAATCCATTGAACCAATAATCTTATACCCTGTAGCTTTATCATTACCTAGGCTAATTTTTAAGTCAGTAGTAGGGCTATCAAATCTATCCCACCATTGAGGATCTACTTCATAGTCATAAACACCAAGATCTGTCATTTCTGGGTCTCCTTCACCTCCGTCTCTAAGAGATAATAATTTACCGTTTTGAAAAGCTATTTTATAACCTTCACCTAGACCATCTACGTTGTACTGTTTCCAATGTGTCCATGCATTGAACATTTCATCTTTAGGATCAACAGGTTCCATAACAAACCACCTTTTCATGTTTGGCTTGTAGACAATAAACCAGCTCGTTTGTTGCTCAGCCAACTTCTTAGCTTCTAATTTAGTTGGAAAGCTATCAACTGCCTTTTCTTTAGTCCTTGCTATTAAACACCAAGGATTAGCGTTTTCACCCCAAAAACTATCAACTATGCTTCTAACAGCTTCTTGGCCTTTTCTGGAGTCTACAACGTTATAAATAACTACACCGTCACCCATTTCCTGCTTATTGCTAAGCTGCGGTACGTTATCTGGATTTATTTTTTCCGTTCTAACTTCTTTAGTGAACTTGTTTATTAACTCATCTGGGTTTGGATAAGCATACGGATCTATTTTATTTTTATCAGACAATCTAATAACCTCTTCTATTTTATAACCATCTTCAGGAAATATAGTATAACCATTAACCGTATAATATAATGCTAATTTTTTGTACTTAGGTTTTTTGTTTTCTTGAACATTTAATTCATTAGCCCATTCAAATAAGTTTTCAACTTGTTTAGGTATGTCTTTTAGATCTGGTCTTTTTTTCCTTAAAATACTCTCGTACTCAGCTCTTTTTTTCTTAGAGAACTGTATTTCTAACAAAGAATTATGATTGCTACCAGGTTGTAAGCCAAGATTGTTTATTATTTCTTGCTCTCTTACTACTCCTTCAATATTTTTACTAAACATTAAACTAGATTTACCAGCACCTAAATCGGCTTTAGCCTGATTACTATCTAACTTAGATCTACCAACAGTATTGATTACATTGTCGATGTATATCTTAGTCAATCCAGTCAGTACACTTCCAAACTCAGTTCTAGCTTCACCTTTAATAGGTATACTTAAAGTACCTTTGTTTATTCCAATTAAGCTTTGTATTTTAGCTACAGAACTAGGTGATATATTACCTGTAAATTCAGGTTTTAATTTATAAACATCTGTCTGAGTAGTTTTACCAAGACTTCTTCCGTTTGGACTAGATACACCAGGAATTGCACCATCTACTTTATCGTAAAATATTGCTAAAACCTTAGGATTAATACCTATTGATCTTCCGTAAGTATCTCTAGATACATCTATAGTTTCACCCTGCTCATTTATAACTGTCTCTTTAGTAGCTATATTGTAATCTGGCATTGTTTTTATAAACTTTCTAACATCACTATCATTCTTGAATACGTTCTGCAGAGAATTAGCCTCTGAAGACCCACCGCTTTTATCGTATTTTAATGTAGCGTTACCTCTAGCTTTCTTGCCACTTATACTAAATATAGCCTCAGACACTTTGTCAAAGAATTTGTTGTTTAAACTTTTGAAGTTAGGTCTTTCACCTTCTTTTATATCTATTACGCTTTCTACAGCTTCTAGTATTGAAGGGTCACTTATAGGACCAAAGCTTGTAGCTTTTATCATCTTCTGAGTAGAATCTTTTAAATCACTAGGTTTGCTATCGCTTCCATATAACGTGTTAACATCACCTGACATTTCTTTAACAGATCCAACACCACCAGCTTCTACATCAAGACTTTTATCAGCTATCTTTTTAAACTTCTCGTAAGTCTGCTGAGCTTTAGGTGCCATGTTATTTGTAACCCAAGTAGAAAACTTAGATTTACTTGGATCAAACGATTCAACTACACGAGGGAAAAACTCTCTTAAATAATCTTTAATTTCGTTTCTATCATAATCTCCTTTTCTTGTGTCGTATTTTATAGCTTTTAAAGCTAAAGCGTCGAATGAGTCTACTAAATCAGCTTTGGCTAAAGCTTTTTCTTTTCCAGTTATTTTAGGATCTTTTGATTTTATAGTTTCTATTAAACCTTCGTTATCGTATACTTTTTTAGGAGCTGATTTTTCTTTAGTTGAAGATTCTTTTTTAACACTAGGTTTTTTAGCTTGTCTTATTTTTAATTCTAAGTTAGATTTTTGAGCATCAAAGTCTCCTTCGTCCATCTCAAATTCTCTGTCTATTAAATCTTCTAGTTCAGTATTAAGTTCTGAAACTGATTTAGATAAGCTAACACCGCTAACATTACTATCTCCATCTTTACCGGCAAGTGCTTTTAAAGATCCTTTAAAACTACCCTTACTGTAAGCTTTGTTATAATCTTTTATAAAGTTTATAACTCCTTCAGCTTTATCAAATCTTATGTTTTTCAGGCCTAAGTCTTGAAAAATTCGTCTAAAGAAATCCTGTATTTTTGTTATACTAGACTCATTTAGTTTTACCTCTTTGTTAGTTACAGCCTCTGAAAATAAAGGAAGAATTTCTTCAAAGAACTTGTCAATAGTAATTTTATCATCAGTAGCATAGCTTTCTATACGTGCTACTATTCTTGAAGAAGATGAAGAGGATGCTAGTATTTCTTTTAAAAGCAATTCACCAGCCTGTTGAACTAGCTCTGGTTTTGATGACAGGGAAGCTTTTAGGAATTTATGTAAAAACTCATGTTGACCAGTTGTAACAACTCTATCACTAAGCGCAGAAGCTTTGTTTACAACTAAAATTTCTTTACCATCTACAGTGACTACAAATGTTCCATAAGAGTCTTTTGATTCTTTAGCATATTCCTTAGATTCACCAACGCTTATTAAAAATTTTTCCAGCTTATCATCGGCAGACCCATCTTGATCGTCCTCAAATATTTTGGTTTCATCTACTTTTTGACCAATAGAATTTAGAGACTTTGCAAAATTACTTACATCTTTGTCAAATCTTTCAGTTATACTTCTTTTTATACTGCTATTTTCTATTTCACTATCAATTTCTTTAATTCTATCGTTTATAGGACCATGAAAAGAAGAGTCTGTGTTTTTCTTTTTCTCTATTAATTTCTTTTTCTGAATTAATAATTCTATCTGATCGGATGAAACATTTTCTGGAGCTGTATTCATGACGCTAGCAACATCTCTAACGAACACTCTGGCTTTATTTATATCTTCTATAAGGCTAGGATCTGTAGCTGTCTCTAGCATGGTTTTAAAGTATAAATCTGTAGATTTTAAATTGTTAAATATACCTTTATATATTTGAGATTTCTGAGCGTTATAAGTATTTTTAGCACCAGTAAGACCAATACCACCACTAAGCATAAAGGTTCCAGCTATTAAGTTTATTTGCTCATCAACGAATTCATTTTGCTTTAATGCACCTAAGCCAAAAGCCATGTCTGTAATAATGTTCATTCCAAAAGTAACCTCTTCTTCAAAAAATTCTTTAAACATATTTCCTGTATATGTTTTTACTGCTGCTTTAGTACTTTCTTTAGTAGTCAATCCTTTTAAAGAATTAAATAATGCGTTTTTTATTTCTTTACCAGCACCACCTTTTATAAACTTATAATCAGGCATTATAGCTTGAACCAAGCCTTCTGTAAAAGAAACAGTTGTAGCATATAAATCCCCAGCAGGACCACTTAAACCTTTTTTGTTTGCTTCTATAGAATTATTCAAAATAGTCATCCTAAAAGCCGCATCACTAGATATAATAAGGTTCTTCATGTTTTGAGCAGACTTTGTTACAGCTCCTGCTTTGGTATAATTTGAAAGCATTTTACCTAAACCCTCTCTATACCCTGTAAATTTACCTTGTTTTACATTTCTGATTATCTCAGCTGTAAAAGGAATCATATTAAAAGCTGTTTTACTCCATGCTCTAGCACTAAACTCCTTAAGGTTACCTTCACCATCTGTGATGTTAAATTTTTCATCCTTAGAGTCTGGAACCACGTTAAAGTTTAATAAATCACCCCAAGTATCCCTCATAGAGTCAAAGCTACTATAAGTGTCATCATCCGTAAACAAGTCTCCAAATGCAGTTGTTACAAAAACAGGGAATCCAACAACTGTTTGGCCAGCTAGTTTCACCATTTCTTGAGCAGCGCCTCCTACTTGATCAACAGCCCAGTTAAAAACTCCATCACCGGAAAAAGCTTCTGTGTATTTTTTTACATCATCAGTTAATTTAAAATTACTTTTCAAAGCCATTCTAGCTATATCTACACCCCATTGAGCGTTTATAACTTCTTGACTCTTATCTAAAGACTCTTGTTTACCCTTATATCTATCAGAAGTTTGCTTAAACGTGTCTTTTAGAGAGTTGTATTGTTCGAATAAACCATTATATTTATCTACAGTCTCTTGAGTGTAGCCAGTTGCAGGTTTATTGTTTTTTATAAGATTCATACTTCTAACTAAGGATGATTCTTGTCTTTTTAAATCACCAAAAACATCTTCAGTTTCTAGTTTTAAAGCATCGTATTCTTTAACTAATTCCTTACGTACTTCTAATATTTTAGGTATTCTGTATTTATTTATTAAAGCTTCCTTGTCCTGCAAGTTCATCTTGCCATACGCTAACTTTTGTAAAGTTCTAACGTCTTCACCTCCAGCAATAGCTCCTTCTAAACTTTCTTCAAGCTCTATTACTTGTGAAGGCACGTCGGTTTTAGCATCGTTTATCCAGTTACCAGAAATAGATTGCAGTCCTTGTTTAAAAAGTCCTTGAGAAAAAGGAGTATCAAAAGTGTTACTCGTATTTCCCGTGTCTTTTCTTAGTTGTTCTATAGCTTTATCTTTTAATTTAAAGTTATCATCAAACTTATATATTTGCTCTTTTTCAGCTTTAGCTTCTTCATCAAATTTGTCTGACTGGTCATCTATATATTGCCTAGCATCTTCCCAGGTATCAAACACATCACCTTCTAAACCGTCTTCCGCGTAGTTAGTTGCTAATTTAATTAATTTTTGTTTAGCTTCAGGCGTTTTCTCTAATGTCTTCTTTATTTCTTCATAATCTGTTATAACAACTCCAGAGCTATTTTTTTTACGCAGGGTTTCACCCATTGGACCTTTTTCAATATAGTCATCATCAGTTAAATCCATTATAGAACCAGGTTTATTACCTGTTCTTTGCTCGTAGTTGAAACTAGCCTGCTTGTTTGACAGTGGCTCCAAAGAACCATTTTCCGATGCTGAATCCATAGCTGTTACACTTGCATCCTCCGTTGCAACAGCTTCTGTCTTTACTGGTTTAACTTCTTCTTCAATTAGCACAGCTCCTTCAAATTGTTCAGAACTTTTAAAATCTTCAAGTAAATTTTCAGGTACATTAATTAATTTACCTGATTTCAATCTATAGTATGGCATATTGTTTTACTTTTATTAACTTCTTTTTGTAACTTGATTTCCTCTTTTTTGGTCAACTTTAAAAACCTCAGCTTCGTTTTTTTCTTTTTCAAGCGCTTCAGCTTCTGCTTTTGCTTTAGCATCAGCTTTTTCTTTTGCTTTTGCTTCTGCCTCTTTTTTCTTTTTATCTAACTTAGACGATCTAAAGCTAGTATCATTTCTTAAAGCGTCTTCATATCCTTTTTGTTCTTTTTTTGATAGAATAGATGTACCTTTAGTTCTTTCTGAAGCTCTTAAAAGATTTAAATAAAACCTATTTCTATCTGTAGAGTCGTTCATTTTGTAAACTACATCTTTTGTAAGTTCAGGATTATCTTTATCGTAATCACTAACAGACTCTTTACCAATTGTTATTGTATTTTTTTCTCGATTAAATATTGGTTTTACACCAACATATTCTTGATACATACCAATAGGGTTTTTCTTCACTTCATTATAAAAATCTTTACCACTGTTAATATCATTAAAAGAATCTTCAGCGCTTTCTCCTTGTTTGCCAGTGTATTTATAAGGCTTTTTAAGATACTCAGCTTGGTTAGCTACAAATTTAGTAGCTGCGTTAGTTATAGCATCTTGATAACCTTCTTGATTTAATGCTTCTGGTGATTTATCATCTTTATCAAAAATAAACCATTCTTTTGTTTGAGGAATTTCATCTGGCATGTTGCCGTCTTTATCAGGTGTTCTTAATACATTATTATACAAGGCTATAGCATCGTTGGAAGATAGTCCTGATATTACGTTGGCTCTAACTCCTTTTTTTATGCTATCTTCAAATTTTTTCCTATTTGGCAATACACCAACAGCTCTTCCATTTTCGTATATCTTTTCACCTCCTTTATATATTTCGTTATTTGAATCAGCGAAATTAAATAATTCATTAGTAAGACCTTGTTTTTTAAAGGAATCGACAGAAGGCTGCCAGTCTGGCACAAATTGCGGTAGCATTGAATCGTTTGATGGATCAAATACTTTACCTCCATTTTCATAAGTTATTACTATGTTATTACTACCATCGCGAGTATAAAGAGCCGTTGTTTTAGACATAATACCGTCTGGGGTAGAATTGTAAAGACCTTCGTAAACTTTAAGCTCTTGGCCTTTAGAAATACCCCCCATAGTTCCAATAGGTAAAGCATACGCTGTATTAAAGGTAGTTTGTTTTCCAACATACTCTTCAGCAGCCGGTCTAGCTGCATCTCCTACAGTATTTGCTGTAGCTATTATTTGATTTTGATCAATAGATCTAGTTGGATTTTTTGATTCAATTTCATAAGCCTCATTAATAATCCCTTTTGCGCCTGTGCCATAATCCACTGTAGGGTACTTTAAATCGGTCCTCATAGCAGAAGAAACGTTTTTATTTCTTTCTTTTATTAAACTATTCAACCTAACTGTTTCTTGTGCTGCTCTTTTTTCTTTTTCTTGCTGTTCTTTAGCGTCGGCTGCTTTTACGGAATTAACGTAATTACCAAAAGATCCTGCAATTGTTTTCTGCAGGTTGGCATAATGCTGACCGGTTTGAGTGTCTACTACTTGTGTTGGATTTCTATAACTCATTATTTATTTTTTTAATCTTTTCATCTAACTTAAAGTTCCGTAACTTTGAGAAGCAGTACCCCCCATTGTTGAGAAGTCAGGCATTACCATACCTCCCACAGTTTCACCAGGTGTAGCTGGACCTACTTTCCCCCAAAGGAACTCATATAACTACCTCCAATAGATGCTAAACTACCAACCATACCTGTTATAGCGCCTGTTCTATCTGAACTAGCTTGAGACTCCCTTTGCGCTTCACCTGATATTTGAGCTGATAATCTATCCATTTGAGCAGTGTCTCTGCTTTCTTGAGCACCAAATACAAATTGTTTTCCTTGAGCTTCAGCTGACTGTATCCTTTGAGCCTCTGACATTTTCTGTTGTTGCAGCTGTTGTTCTCCTTGCGCTCTTAGTTTTTCGTTTTGAGCTTCTTGAGCTTCTATACTTGCAGATACACCTTTCTTGCTTTGTAAAGCTGCTTGAGCTAAAGCTGTTGCTCCACCTGCACTTGCGCCCGTAGCTCTAACAGTATCTAAAGTATTAGCTAGCGATATATCAGCTTCTTCTACCTGCATCTCAGCTGCTTGAGTAGCAACACTTAGATTAGCCATAGGATTACTAAGCATAGAAGATAAATCTTTTACATCTTCAAAAGGGTTTATAATATCTTGTCTGTCGTTAATTAATGCATTTAAAGATCTTTGAGCCGCTGCTTTTTCAGCTGCTGCTTTTTGTTCTGCTCTTTTCGCTGCGCTACTTCCGAATAAGCCGCTAACAAAAGATATAGCTCCTGAGATTAACGGTACTGCTAATGGTACTGGCATAGTTTATATTTTATTTTTCATGTTAATATGATGATTCTACAAAGTTAGAAGATACTGCAAATAAGTCTTTTGGACCACCTACGTTAGTCACACTATCTGTAGATACGGTGACTGTTGCAAAATATCCTTTTATACCGCTAATTTCCATTCCCCATAGTATCTCACCCTGGGTAGCTGCGCTATTGTTTACTAAATTTGCAAAATATTTGTTTTCTTTTCTATCAAAACCCGCTCTATTTATAGGGGGGGTTAATGCTGCAGGATAAACAGCGCCGGCATCATCGTAAGAGCCTTGAACGTAACTAAATACGTTTAAAGTTTTGTCATTTGTGGATTCATAAACTGTTCCGTATAAGTCAAGACCAGTAGCATCGGATATAAAACTATCAACTTGCCAACCATTACTGCCTTCGTAATTAACTGTTTGGAAAACTTTAGACATGCTAACCTTAGGGTTAAATACAAAAGTTATAGAAGACTTAGTTGTAGTCCCGTAAAAAGAACCTCTTGGTGATGTTTCGTCATAATGAGCCCACAAGCCTTTAATTGTCCCGTCTGCGTTAGCGCCTACTGTATATAATTTATTTCTTAAACTAAGTACTTGTTCTGGATTATAAGTAAAAAAGCTAGTCCAACCTAATACATCTTCGTCAAAGCAAAGAGTATTAAATTCAGTTGTGTTTACTTTTTTAGTTGATAATATATACTGTTTATTGTGAACATCCCATCCACCTACTATAGATCCAACATTCCCGTTTAAATCATCGTCTATTTTGTTTAAATCGTCTCTAAAGTAATCTCTCATACCGTAGTTTGATATTTCAGTTATACCATCCATAGATAACCTTAAAATAGCATTGTTGTTTTTATCAGAAAAATACTTTCTATAACCGTAAGCAGCAAAACTACCTGGGTCTCTACTTATTCCAAACTTACCAGCGTAAGGCATTATTGTTCCTATAGTAGTATTAACGTTAGTAATACTTCCACCGCCTTCAGCTGAGTATATAGCGTCCTTATCTATCAAAGCTCTAGACACTTTAGATTCTTGGAATATAAGTAAATTAGTGTCTTCTGCATATAACTTTTGTATGCTTCCATTAGCTGGATCAGCGCTTTTAGTTATTTCTTGACCAACTGAAAATACGTTAGTATTGTTTATACCTGTCCTGGAATTGAATATACCGGAATATATTAATGAATTTGATCTAATAGATGCTTCTGGAAAATCTTCTACCAAGAAAGCTTTAACACCATAATCAACATTAGTGTTATTATAACCACCTCTTATTCTAGACTCTTCAATACTCCAGTTGTTAGCAGCACTAGCAACACCGCCTCTAGAATAACCTTCTAAAGAAGTAGGTATTCCTCGCGAGCCATCCCATATAGGTTGTTGGTTCGATTGATCTACAGTCTTTTTTAACAAGAAAGTGTTGTAAAATTTTACTTCTATAATAGCTGCCATATATACATAATTACTTAATTTTTGTTTTTATTACTTTAAGTGAGCAGTTAGTTCCAATGGCTGCCTTTGATATAACTTATTGAGTTCCACATTGTCTCCTAAACCAGAAGCTATCAATCCACCTATAACGTAATTGTGTTCGCTGTCTTTTTTGTTTCCATCAATTTCTAAATTGTAAAAGTTTTTTACATATTCTTCAGATACCTTGCCTTGAGAAGCTAAAGAAACCCATTCGTCGTTTATAAATATAGGGTGATTTTGTTCTCCTGTTATTCCATTAATTTTAACAACTTTAGCATCACTGTTAACTATATGTTTTAAAGCTTTTGTTACAACGCCCTTAACAATTAAACTATCTTTAAAGGATTTAACTTCATCACCAACTTCTATAAGGTCAATGCTTTTAAAATGGCCGTCATACATTTCAACTTCGTCTCCTTCAGTAAAGCAGCACGTACTTCCTCCAGTTGGGTTTCCAGGAACAGTTGTTCCGTTTAAATAACTTATTTGCCTATCATCTCCACAACATTGGCTACACCAAGTTTCAACAGCTGGATTCCCGCTACAATCAGTGTAGTTAAGAGTAGCGCCTCCTCCAAATGTATTGCTAGAGTATCTAGTTACGGTTATGCAGCTGTCTTCTGTTAAAATTACATCAAAAGTACATATTGAAGTAGCTGGACCAGCATCTGACAACACCAAAGTAACAGTATATGTTCCAGGTGTATTGAAAGCGGCTGGCTTAGATACCACACAACTAAAAGGAGTGTTAGGATCTGAAGCGCTCCAGTTGGTTGTTGTCTGTATAAATGCGGGAGAAACAGCGGATCCGCTAGAATCTACTGTTGATATTGAGAAAGATAAGCCTTCGTATATACCTAAATAAATTCCTGTTGGAGTGTTGTCAGATATATTAGCGCCGTTTACTCCGTAGAAAGTTTCTACAATAACATCCCCTGTCGTACCTTTATTTATAGTACTAGGGCAGCTTTTAGGGGTTGGAGGGTTGGTATTTGTAACATACGCTGGATCAATATTTCCAAGAGCCGCGTACTCTATTAGCTGAGTGCTAAATTCAGCACCGGCACTATCTAGCGTGACAACTGTGAAATAAAATATAAAGCTTTTATTTTGTATGCCGTTAATACCATAAACCCAGTCAAAATTATTACTTGAAGGAGCTACCGTGTTAACTTTGTATGAACCATTCCCTTCGTCTGAAAGACTAAACCTTGGAACTGCAACAGCAAAAACTTCTACAGGAGTAGTTTCCAATGTTTTAACGCTCGTTAAGGTAACAGAGCTTATAGATGCATAAGGTATTGTTGCGCCAACAGCGTCTAATATAGTAAAACCAGCGGCTCCGGTTATTGATTGAGGATTTGATACGGCTTCTGTGAAAGTTCCAGTTGACCATCCACCAAGCGAACCAGCTCCGTTAGATTCATTTAGTATTAAAGTATTTAATTCACTAACTGATCCAGAGCTTGAAGACTCCCAAAATATATCTAAATTTGACTCTACAGGTGTAGTTTCAAATACAGCTAAACTATATTCAGAAGAAGCGTTTTGCGCTGTAAAAGTTAGAAATGTATTATCTGAAAGAGACTGTTGTTTATCAACTACCAAATCCGTAGTGCCGTTGTAGCTAACAACTTGCGTATTTTCAGCTACACCAACCCCTCTAACAATATCGCCAGGCAAAGGAGTTCCTTGTACGTTATCTATTAATATAGTTGTTGCATTAGTTGTCGACGTAGAGGTAGAGGCATTTGAAGCGGTTGTAACTACACCAAACTTTTTTTGTGTAGATATCTTAGATATCAAAGGGTTTGATTCTATTTCGTAAAAATCAGTTGTAGCTATATATTGTAAATCATCATCAGCGTTAAACAAGTCGTTATTTGTAGCTATCGTAGACACTGTACTAGAAAATCTACCTGGGAAATATTGTGAATTAGCAGTTGGTATAGCGTTAGAATTGTTTTCTACTCTACCAAACAACTGAACACTACTTCTAAATTGTTTTTGTTGTGGCCCTACTTCTGATAAATCTCTAGGTACTTTATTTATATTGTCATTTAAAAGAACAGCAAAAGAAGTTTTTCCAAGTTCTAGCGTGTTGTCTCTAGGATAAGCTGCGAGAACACCAGGTAGATATACATTGTAATATTCTTGTTCTGTTTGTTTAACCACAATCTTATAAGAATACCATCCTAAAGGATTGTAAAGAGAGCTAGTGGTATCGCCTTCATAAACCCCAGGTTCATTAGTAGTTGTATTTGCTGTTTGCCCACTCAAAACGCTGTTAAACAAAACTTTCAACGAATCACCTGCCCAGTTATAAGAATCTGTACCACTGGCTCTATAAGGTGAGTATATAGTAGACCCCACGTATTGCAATCCACCTATGTTTATACTAGTTAAAGAGTTAGACAGTATTACGCTAGAAGATCTTCCAAATTTATCTGAAAGAACAACGCCTACTTGATAGTTTCTATTTTGCTTTAAAGAATGATTAGGGTACTCAGTAATACTTGTTGTATTTATTTCGTCACCAACAGGTTTAACTGTTAGCGTATAATTTGATGCTGGTAGTGTTTGTATTTTGTTTGTTTCTAATGCAGACCCACTCCAAGAAACTATTTTTGATCCAGCAGCTATGGAAGCGCCTGTTAGAACTCCTCCAACAATTACAGTTCCGGCAATTATAGTAGCGTTTATAGTAGTAGTTCCATTTCCACCTAAATTAGTAACATTTAAAGTGCTTACATTTAGATTGAAAGGGCTTTTTTCTGATATAAGTAAATTATAATCTAAAGAAACCGGGGGAGTGTGTTTATCTTGGAAATTACTATAAACTACCCTATTGCTTATAACCTCTTGACCAAAAGCTTTTACGGGAACTTTGTCGTATACTCTAATTAACTCGTCCGCTGGAAGCGTTTTAAATGGTTTTTTGGATTGATAATTATAAATGTAACTATTGCTATCGCCAACAGTGTCAGCTTTTACAGTAGTCATGTCTATAGTGTCTATAACCTTAACAGCTAAAGCATCTGATTCTTTGTAAAGTATATCTATAGAAATAATTCTTAATGGGTTTGTGCCGGTAGAAGTAATTTCCCCTTTAGTAAAAGGAAGAGGTATTACTAGTAATGTTTTATTAACTTTGTTTTCCATGAATTCTACTATAGTGCTTCTATAAGCGGCAGATTCATCATCAACGTCTATGTTAAAAGGGTTTGGTGCTGGTTGGTTATACATGAAGTACCCATCTTGCTTTGGTGTAAATGCTGTCTGTGTAAAGGGCGAGAATATAGAATATTCACCATCTTCAAACTGAAACCTATAAGCAAATCTAACAAATTTATCTTCTAAAAAATTAGGATCACCATTATATGTTGGATCAAAATACTTATTATATTTGAATATTAATTCTAAATCAGCCAGTTGACCTGTAAAAGGACCTATTGCTATAGATGTAGTAACTTGGTTAGTTTGTAAAGAAGCCACAGTAGCACCTGTATTTACTAAAACAGGTGGGTTTTGTGATACATCAACGTAAGCTATAGTAGCTCCAATTGGGATATCTCCACTAACTGTACTAGATAGTAGAGGTATTGTCGTGCTGGCTACAGTAAGCTCGCCCGTAATATTACCTGTTCCTCCTCCTGGATAAAACTTGCTAACAACATCGTACAATGTAGTTTCATAGCTGCCAGGTGCTAAATCACTTTCTCTATAAAGTTCTATTGATTGATATGGATTGTACTTAGCTACTGATATTTGATCTTCAATTGAGTAATATGTACTGCTTTCAAGAGCTCTACTTAAGTTTATTTTTCTAGGCTGATTTCTATTATCCGTCCAAAACAGTAAATCTTCTAAAACATTTATACCATATATCTTGTTCAATGTTGAGAAGTTTAAAAAAGCGCCTTGTACTAAAATGCTTGAAGCGTTTGTTAAAGTGTTGTAGGCTATTATAAAATTCTTAGCATCCTTATCATAAGCTGCAGCGGTGTTATTTGTAAGAAAAACATACATAGTATCATTAAGCTCATTAGCTAAGCTGCCTATGCTAGTTAACCCGTTTATTCCAGTAAGAGTAAAAAAGTTAACAACTAAACCGTTTCCTAAAGCATTTTCTAAAGAACCTACACCTGCACCTTCTGATTTACTTACTTGAGTGTTTATAGCATTTCTGTACTCGCCCGAAGGTAACAGTCTAGCGTCCAAGTCTTTATTCATCTTGGACTTTATAAAAGCATTTTTAACCTCTCCCATTTAATTTATGATTTTATCCATTTAGATTTACCTCTCATTACTTGAACTATTTCATCAAGTTTTATATTAGATAATCTTATTTTAGCATTTCTAAGTTTTGAAACTTTTTCCCTGTTTAATCTATTTATTACATATTCAGGTTGACCTGACCTAGAAGCCATAACAGCATAATGCATATAAGCGTACATAGCCTCTTCCGCCATCTTAGGAACCTTAGTATCAAGATCGTAAGCTAAACCATCAGAAATATACTCTAAAATGATTAAAGCGCTTGCTAGATTATTTGAAAAAGACATTTTTCCTTCTCTATGATTTATAGTAAACCAACCATTAGTTTGAGAGTACTGTGGATCAAGTCCATATAGTTGACCTTGCCCTATACCTCTACTATTATCATAACCATCGTAGTCAAAATTTATTTGACGCAGGTTATTAGCTTGGCCATTTAATAAATTATCGTCAGCAGCAGCCCATCTAGCTTCTGTTATCGATGTTCCTTCTAAGTTTTCACCGAAGTTATCTTGAGTTGGCACTCCAAGACCGTCCTGTAAAGGCATCGACCCAGGGTTGATAGTTAAATTATTAGCTGGATATATAGGTCTTTTAACTCCCATGCTATCAATCCAAGACATCTTAACGTAGTTAACGTAATCTTGAGGTATTACCACACTAAGACTAGGTGGTATATTTAATTCTTGAGATTTAATACTATTAAGAGTGTCATAGCTAAACTCCTGCATTGCTCGCTTTGCGTGGAATATAAGGTCAGTTCTTTTAACACTAGGTATATTTTTACCCGCCCCGACGTAAGCAACTTGAAAGTTGTTTATTACATCGTTTAATTTTATGTACGAATAGTCATCATAATTTTCTTCAACAGCAGTTCCAACAGCGTCTCTGTTTCCATAGTTACCGCCGTCTAGTCTTTTAAGTTGAACTACTATACTATCGTTTACACCTAAACTAGGTATAGCTATAGTATTACCTACAACAGTATAAATTGTTGTTATTTCTGTATAAGTTAAAACACCTGGAACAGCCTTATATAGTTTAAAGTTATTTAAAGCATAGTTTGTGTCAAGCGGATTCCAAGCGTTAGCACCGCCAAATACTAAGTTAGTGTCAAATGTAGTGGTGAAGTTTTGATTAGCACCACCAACAACAGCCACCGCTAGGAATTTTTGAGAACCCGCGTAATACTGTTCATTAGTTTCTGTTATAAGTCCCATTTATTAACTTTTTTTATTTATTTCTTGTGATTGAACCTGTTGAGCGGCTACCTGTATAACGGTAGGATCTTCTATTACCAAACCGGCATAGAATAATACTTTTAATATAACTGTTGTTTGCTCTGAAGACATTAATTCAAAGTCTAAAGAAGATAAAGCATTGTAAGTGTACTGGCCTAATGTAGTTCCTACATCAAACCCCCAAGTAACATTACGTGGTTGTCTAACATAGTTAATTTCTAAATTATTTACAATAGAAGATGGGCTAACAAATATTTTTTGATTTTCATATAAGTAGGTGGGAAAAGATAGTGTTGACGCTGTTAGCGGTGATCTTTGAATATTATAAAAAGTAGTTCTTCCGAGTCTTTCTAGCTCTACGATAGAATTAGTAACAGAAGTATAAACTACTTCGCCTAATTGATGCACGGAAGTGTTATCGCCAAAGGCATCTACGGTTGGAAGTGTAAAGTGTGCAGGTATCGTTCCTGCGGTTGCTACAAACGTAGGGGCTCCAAAAGTTTTAAATACAGATAATTTTTCATCTATACTCGCTATCCTATCAGCGTAATCAACATCCGCTTGTGGAACTCTAAGTTGTTGGTTTAAATCAGAGAAGTATTGTTCAAATATTTCTAACTGAACTTGATTAGCTATACTATTAAATTCAGTAGGGGTCATATAACCTCTCTGCTCTTTGTTTAATAGTAACAAAACAGTTCTGTATACTGTATTTACATTTATTGCCATTTTTGTTTATTTATTATAATACGGGCCCGAGTTAACGAGCCCTATATTAATATTACATGTTATTTTAAGTTTTTCTCCACTGACCTAAAAACTTCTACACCTTCGTCGGTTTTAAAGTAAGCAGCCATTGCAGAATAAGGATTCTCATCGAAAGGAACTGTCATTAACTTTCTTCCAGTTGAGGCCCAAGTAAATGTTCTTTGATCTTGAGATAACACTATTACACCAGCTTCAGAAGCTCTAATAGCTACATTTCTAAGCTGAACGTTTTCGTCATTAGCTAAATCTAGGAATAGTATTGGATTGTTCTTAGCAAACAACAGTAAATCTCTTTTAAGCTCCTTAGAACTCATCTTACTAACCCCAGATCCTAGTTCTACCCTCATGATAGCTTCAGCTTGATCTATTTCCATTTCTCTAGCCGATAATAAAGCATCAATTTGAAGATCTAATACATCTAAGTCATCTTCAGCTTCTTCAGCGGCGCTAAACTCTTCAAATATTCTTCCTTTTAAAGGGTGGTATATTGAAAGTAGTTTTTGCAGGTTTTGCATTTCTTTTGGTACTCTTAAATCGCCATCAGCAAACTGTATGTGACCTAATGTACATTCTCCTTTTTGTTCGTCTACTAACGGAGATGATTGATTAGTAGCGTATCTTATTTCTCTTTGTATACCTGTTGCTTTGTCAAAATATAATAGCGGATGCTTTCTAGTGTGACGACACGGTATTGTTAGAGTAAGAGGGCTTTTATTGCCTCTTAAATAATAAATTCTATCTTTAATTTCCCAAGTTGGTTTACTTGGCTGAGCAGCCTTAACAGGTTGTGCTTTAACTTGAGGCGCTACCTCAACTTTTTTAGCTTGTGCTTTTGTAGCCATAATATGATATAATATAAATGTTTATTTAATGACAATAGCCTGTTACTATAATATATACTAGCTAATGTCACATAAGAGTAATAGTTACCCCCGTAGTTTTAACGAGGGTAATTACTACATTAATTTTGAATCTTTTAGATTCCTTTGAATAATACAAAGTTGTTAGCAGCTTGAGTTACTAAACATCTTTCAGATAGGAAGTTTACTTCCATTGCATCCAAAGTAGATGTTGTTGCTCCACCAGCAGAACCAGTTAACCAAGATTTCATACGTCTATCATCAGATGCAGACGCTCTATATCTTACGTGTAAGAAAGGTCTTCTAATGTTAGTTCCTAAAATTTGATCATATACTGTAGATGTTCCAGCAGGTACTAATACTCCTTCAACAGAAGATATACCAGTTGAAGCTCCACGAGTAGATGCGTCATTTAAGTATTTCCAGTCAGTTTTGTAAAAGTCATAAGAACCTCTTCTAAATCCTGAGAATCCTAAGTTCAAAGCCATTTCTTCTGAATTTTCGAATAAACCAAAAGCAGTACCCCCAGCAAATCCACCAGAAATCGCAGCTAACATATCGTCAAAATCTAAAGATGTTTGTCTTTGTAAAAATAACATGTTCTCTTCAATTGCTCCTTGTGTATCTAAGTTCTTTAAGATAGCATCAAATTCGTCTAATCCAGCAGCAGCAGTAAATCCTACTTCTACGTTTCCACGAGTTTGGATAGCAGCAAATAAACCTTGTGATCCAGGATTTGTTGCATTAGTTGCGGCAATTTGATTATACTCACTTTCTACCATACTCATTTCTAAATAGTCTTCAAAACGTAATCTTGTTTCAGATTCAGCTTTTAAATACCATAAGTACCCAGATGTCCCGTCTTCAGTAGCAACTTCTACCCATCCAATTTGTGACATATCAGAGCCAGAAATTGTATACTGATTTCTTAATATAATAGGAGAGTTAGAATATTGTGTGAAAGATGGAGTAACTGATACTCTAGCTCCAGTAGCAATGTTAGATCCTTTTGCATAGTCAGAACCGTATACAAATACTTTGATACCTGTTCCTAAAGCTACTGCAGCAGCAACTAAATTTCCAACAAGACCAGTGTTGTCATAAGCTTGTACTGTAAAGTTTCCACCCGCACCAGGTACAGAAGCAGTTACAATAGCTTTAGACTCAGCTCCATTTGCAGGATTTAAAAGTACTACTGTATCGTTTACAGATATAACATTTGTATCAGCAGCACCAACCGCGATAACGTTTGTAAATGACGCACCAACTGCAACGTTTGCAGCAACAGATACTCCATTGTAAGAAATATGTAATCTATTTTGTTCAGACCAAATTACTTGATCAGACGTCATTGGCATTTCAGCGCCAACCATTTTTAAGAATCCAGATAACGTTCTGTTTCCATAACGCTCTACTTCTTGTTCATAAATTTCAGGTAAATACTGTTGAGCAAAGTTGTTTGCGCCAGCGCCAGCTCCGTTAAATTGGAGGTAGTTACTCTGTAAAGGTTGTTGTAATTGACTCGGTTGAATTGAACCGAATTGTGGAGTTAAACTCATAATAATTGTTTTTTAGTTAAATTTATTCTTTTTAATACTTAGTTTTGAAGAATTAGGACTACTAATCGATTTAACTTTAAATCCACCTATGAAACCATCATTGCCTTTGGTAGCTCTAGGACTATCTTTTAGGTTTTTAGATTTGTTAACAACGTCGCGGACAGCGTCAGCTTTACCTTGTTCATAGAAATGATTTACAATTGCATCTCCATTAGAAGCCATGTATAAAGCCTTGTGATAGCCTTTTGCGTCATTCATAACACCTTCTTTATTTAGGAACTTACCTACAAAGTTGTTGATGTCAGATTGATCGGTTGCAACTTTATTAGAATCTTGTACTCCATACCTAAATTTCTTACCACTGACATCGAAATCAAAACCTTTGAATTCATCAGAAAAGTATTTGTTTGTATTGGACTTAAACTCTAAGTGTTGCTGTTCAGCAGTCTCTTGGTCTTTATTGAATCTGTTAAAAAAGTCTGTAGCTTTTTGCTGCTCTTGAGTAACGCCCGGTCTCAACTTGATCTCGTCGTAATATTTACTCTTTGTGCTTTCTAAAAAGTTTTTAGCTTTTGCAACTTCTTCTTTAAACGCAATCTTCTTTTTGCGTATATCTCTTTCCTCGTCTAGATCTTCATCATATTCGTAATCTTCTAAGATTAAATCTAAGTCTTCAGACTCTAAATAAGGTTTTGTTTTTTTATAATATTCTTTTAATAAAACACTTTCATCAATATTTGAATAATCAGCGTTTAGTCTAACGTAATCCTCGACTGTTCCTCCTGTGTCTTCCATAAAGCTAACTAGCTTTTCAACATTTTCCGGTAGTTTTCTACCTAAAACTTTTTCGTCTCTTACAGCTTCTTGAGCTTGTTTAGTTACCTGCTTTATTTCTTCGTCAGTTACTTCTTGTAAAGGCGTGAACTTGGTAACAACATTTTTAGAGGGCTCTTCGTCTCCTTGTCCCACTTCTTGCAATCCCACTTTGGGTTGTTCTGTGAGTAGCACAGGTTCCTCTGCTTCTTGCTTTTGAACGGCATTTTCTTCAGGTTTTAATGTGTCGTTAGGAATTACTACTTTAGTAACTTCTTCTTTGTTTTCTAACACAGGCTCTTTAATGCTAACCTTTGTTATAGCCGTAGCTTCTTGACTTAACTGTTTAGGCTTAGTACTTTTCCCTTTTAAAGAAAACTCACCTTCCTGTTTAGTTGCTTCTTCCATGATATAATATAATTAAATAGTTAATTTTGATAGTGCTAAAAATTCTCTAGCCCGAAACCTCCTAGGGTATCATTTCCGGATGACTCAAAATTTGTTGGTAATGAATCATTTTGTCTTTGTGATATTAACTCTGATTGTTGAGTTGCTTGTATTTTAGTTCTTTCGTCTTTTCTATCCTCGATCTCTTTTTCTTTCGATCCTTCAGAGTTAGCTTTGACTTGAGCTAGTTTCATTTGATAACCAAACTCTTCAGCCATTAAACTCCTTTTTATCTCAGCTTCAGCTTGCATTCTTTGTATTTCAAACTGAGACTTAGCTTGCTCAATACTTACTTTCTCAGCGGTTATAGCTTGTTGCTTTTGAACTTCGTTCATTGCTGCTTGCTCTGCTTGTTGAGCGTTTGCTTGCGCTTGTGCTTGTATATTTGCTTGCTTTTGTTTTTGTTCTCTTTCTAGTTTTTGATTTTGTCTAAGCTTTAAAAACTGATTAGCTAATTTTTGGTTTTTAATGTTTCTAATATCTATAGCATCCGACAAAGCTATAACACCTGTCTGTAAAGCCATTTGAACATTTTGTTCTAATAAAGCTTTTTCATGCTCTTCAGGTTCAATTTGTATGTATATACCAAAATCATGTATTTGTAAATTCATTAACTCTTCTAAAGTTTTAACGTTAAAAGAACTAATAGAATTCCTTAAAGCGTTATGTAACAGCGGGTTGTCTATAACATCCGCAACCTTTAAACTTATATTTTCGCATACTCTTAAAGTTACATAAAGCATAGAATCCAATAAATGCTTTGTAGCTACATTAGAAGCGTTTGCTGCTAGTTTTTGAACACCAACCAAAGCATCTTTATCTGTTTGACTACCGTCTCTAGCTTCGTTTAAACCGGTTACATCTCTAATCATCTGTAAGTAATATTGATACGTACCAATAAGACTTTGTATTTTAGCTTGTCCAGAAGAAGAACTTAATTCTTGAATAGGTATTTTACCTGCATTTATGCCGCCTTCTTGAGTAAGTGATCTACCTACTATGGAACCTGTTTGAAAATACATATTTAAAGCTTCAGCCGGGTTATAGTTAGTACCATTACCTAGATCCACTTCAGCTAAACCATCCATATCCAGGAATACACCATCCGGCACTATTCTAGACATCACCTGTTGAAGTTTAAGATGCGTTAGTTGAATCATATCAGCAAAACCTGTTATTCTACTAACTATAGATTCTATTCTACCTCTGTACATTCTAGGAGCAGATATGCAATAATTCATTTCAACTTTTGTTGAGTCAGCTGTTGGTCTTGTCATATTTTCAGCCAACTCCCAATTTAACATATAATTATTACCTAATACTTTTGCTCCTGTATATAAAACCTCTATGGTTCTATAAACTCTTTCAAAGTTGTCATTAGGCGGTGGATTAAATTCATCAGTTTTTTCTAAAGCTTTTTCTAAACCTTGTTCTGTTTTTTTAATCTTAAAAACCTGATTCATGTATGTCTTATACTCAAAGTACATTACTTGAACCGTATTGCTATCGTAGTTACCCCAGTTTTGTAAGTACTGAGAATTACCAGGCATTTTTTGTATTTTTAACAACTCCTCTTCAGGTATGTCGGGAAATTGTTTTTTTAATTCAGGTATAGTTATTGATTTAATTTCTCCGGCATAATATATATCTTCAAAATTAGGATCTTCTGTATATGAATAAACCAAATTAGCTGGATCAACATATTCAATCTTTATACCTTCAGTAGGGTCAAATCTAGTTTTTGCAGCGGTAATACCTATTACAGTTAAATCACTAGCTATTCTTTTCTTTGTTTCATCGTACTTGTTAGCAGCTAAAACATTTGATATAACCTCTTCTTCGGCTATTTCAATGCTTTGCTTATAGTTGAGTTGCATGTGCAAATCTAGTTCATCCTTGCTCTCAGGTAATCCAGCTATATCGCCTGTAGAAGACAAATCAATATCCATTTGCTGCTTCATATTTACTAAGGCAGCTTTAGTAGCTATATCTTTTTCTATAGCTTTAGCATAATCTGTTTTAACTTTTACAGAAAAAGGATCTTGCGCGTAGGTGGTTATATCGTAAGATTTATTAGACATACCGTTAACAACTATATCAACAAATTTTGATATAACAGGAACTGGTTTCCAGTCTAAATTAAGATAAGACAAATCACCATTTATAGACAATTCATCTTTATACTTTTGAATACTTTGCTCTCCTCTAGCATACTGCCTAAGTTGGTGAAAGCTGTTATAGCTTTGTGTATATCTATTACCAGATCGACCCCCTTGAAACCATTCTTGCTCGATAGCCTGCGCAACTTGCATACCATATTCGTAGCTTGATTTTTCTTCGTCGCTAACTACTTGGCTAGGAAATGAACTGTTACTATTAGTCTGTATTCTCATTTATTGTATCATTTTTGATGATGCGCCTTTGTTGTCGTATTTCTTTATACCTAAATTTATACTCCTGTATTCTTTCTTAGTTGATGGTATGTATCTATTCTTGTTACACGCCATTAAAGCTAATCCAGAGCTTATAGATGCATCATGCTTTGTTCTATTGTTTATATTAAACCTTGCCCAGTCTTCTAATGTTCTTTGAAAATACATATCACCATAACCTCCATCGGTTTTACCAATACTAGTATTTATATATGTTTCTATAGCCGCTGCATGGGCTTGTTTTATATCTTCACTAGAGTTAGGTATTCCGCCTATTTCTTTTTCTGTTATTGATAACTTATTCCAAACTTTATCAGGTCGATTCATAGAGTAACCTCTATAACCTCTTCTTTTGAAATGATATAATAGTCTAGGTTTATTATTTTCGCATAATATTGGCATGCCGTAGAATATACAAGCCATTAACACATCTTCAAAAAATATTTCAGCAGTTTGAGGTCTAGCTATATATTCTAAAAAGAAATGATTAGGAGGTACGTCCTCCATGCTAAACTTAGTCAAACCGTGTAAAGACCCATTAGATCCTCTTCCATCAACTGTACCTGATATATCATAACTGTCACAGCCAAACGCTCCGCAGTGTTCGTTTGCTGGGTATTTACTCCCATTTCTTACTATCACACGGTTTTGTAGATTAACAGGTGGAACCCAAGATATTTTAAACCTACCATCTTTATTTGGTATAAATATAACGCTTGAATCTAACTTACCATCTTGCCATTGAAAACTACCAGTAGTAACTATTGATGTGTTTCTAAGGTCAACATTGTAATCTATTTGCTCGTATATTTTCGTCAGGTTAAATAAAGACTCTTTAGCTTCGTCTCTGAATGCATGCTCTTCAGTTCTTGGAAATTGTCTATAAAATTCATTCAACCCGTCTTGGTCATCTTTTAATCCTTCTACTTCATTCTTCCAAAACTCTACAACACCTAATGTTATTTTATCACCAAATGTATCTAAAACTTCTTTTTTGGGTGTATCGAATACAGGAAACCCATAAGAATCAATGTATCCCTCGTAGTTCCATTCCATAGGTATGAACAAAGAATAGAGTCCTGAGCTAGTCTGCCCGTTGCGGTTTCTCTTTGTAACGTCTGATCCATGGTATAGTTTTTTAAAGTTTTCACCACCTTTATCTAAAGCATTTGATGTTGAACCCATCATACACTTTCCAATAATTCTAGAACCTAATCTTAACGTTGTTTTGGTAACCCTCCAGTTGTTGAGGATGTTGTTCGGCCTTTCCCACTTACCGCTCTCATCGTGGACGAGTAGTTTGAGTTTCTCCCCATCATAGGCGTTATCACCCGTGTTTTTCCAGTCAATCGTGGTATCAAGACCCGTGAGTGTTTCCGTTTGTACTTTCGAATCGAGTCCTCTACGGGTAAGCTTGGATGCGGGCACACGATAGGCAAGTTCGGTTTTGGGCCTGTCCATTCCGTCCTGAATCGGTTTAAAGAAAAACGGGTAGTTAACACTAATGGGTACAACTTTATCTGTGAACATCTTTTTCGCATCGGCTCCAGATTTGGACAAAATCCCAAACCGTGAATCGCTTGATATGGTTGCCATGTTAACAGCCTCCCCTGACGCCATGAATGAAAAGCCTGAACGTCTGTTCTTGAGATATGACATACCATAACATCTTTTGTCTGCTTTGCAAGCCTCCCAGAATAAATAGAATAATCTATTGGACTCTCTAAAATCTGGCTTCCCAATATCAATTTTGGACCATTGCAAGTACATGTACTGAGTACCAGTAATATAAGTAGGCTTGTCTTTGTTAAAAAACCAATAACCTTTTTCACGCCTTTGAAATTCTTCTTCAATATAATCATACCATTTTTCTTTAAATTGTTCAGAGTAATTCTTCCAATCAAAAACAGTTTTAATATTTTTTAATTCTTTGGGATACTCAGCTGCCACCCATTTGTTACCTTCACTTTTAACTACGTTAGTAGCTTTAGGTAAGGCTACTACTAGATTTTGTATTTCATAAATCTCCCCAATTTCACCGGTTTTACTAATAACCACCATGTCATGATCTTCATCATAACCGTATTTCCATTTCTTAAATTTATTATTTCTATTTAAGACCTTGGCTTTAACGTGGTTAGGTAAAATTTTGTATAATGACTGCTCGTACATTATTTAGATCTACCTTCAGCGAATCCTTTAAAAGCTTTTTCTTCTCTAGCTTCTTTAGGTTTCTCGTTAAGAATATTGTCTTCTTCATCTATACGTTTAAGTATTTCAAAAGCATCAAATATTGCTAATTTTTTAGTAGCAGCTGCATTTTTAAGCTTGTCTGCTGTTAAATCATCATCTGAATCTACAATAAGTTCTTTAGCTACCTTTACTAGTTCCGCTATCGCGATGTGCCCAGCTTGGATTATACTCAACTTGGTTTCCTTGGTGTTCATATTTGATTACAATATCATTAGATTTCATACAGAAAACTCTCTGCTCATCAACGATAAAATCCCATTCACTGTTAGGAGTAAATCCTACAACGTCACCTGGGTTAATATTAAGTGCTTTTAAGGAGTTATTACCATACTTTAGTATACCAATAAGCTTTTGCTCTTTATCGTTCGTTAGAATGTCTTCATTTTTTAGAGGCATTACAAAACATCTGTCTCCAAATGATTTCCAATCCTCTGTATTTTTATACAAATATATTTGGTCTACAGCACAGAAATATAAATCATCTTTAAAGTATGACCTACTATTTTTCTTTACACCTTTCATGTCGTAGAATACTCTAAAAACATTGTGGTGTATTAACACTATATCTCCTTTTTGTATACTTGTTTTGAATGCTTTTGGCGTTTCTATTACAACAGCTAAGTTGTTAACAGATTTAAAACTTTCTATCTTAGTATTTAAAACTAAAGTTTTGTCACCAATCTTTATCTCGTTTTCATATCTATCACCAAGAGGTTTGATGATGAAGTCGTACAAGCTCTTCATTAATACTCTAAATCGTATTCAACAGATATTGCCATGTTAGAATTAAATTTCTTCCATGGCATTACCTCATCTTCTTTTTTAATGTATATACTGTAAGAGTTTGATTCTTGATCGTGTAGTATAGCTGTAATAGTATGTCCACCATAAACATTCTGCCCAACTGCGTAATGCATGG
>Ga0209816_1000577_pt1 | contig 29197 bp, 26 predicted proteins | sample CoawatmetaG01DNA_FD_187509 | JGI IMG/M metagenome (GOLD analysis project Ga0209816, IMG submission 187509) | Marine microbial communities from the West Antarctic Peninsula - Coastal water metaG017-DNA (SPAdes) (version 2) | ecosystem: Environmental > Aquatic > Marine > Coastal ...
ATACTTTGAAATAGAGTTCGCCATAAACGGTCCATTTCATGTAAGTAAATTGCTTTTATTGCATAAAAATTCATTTATTATCCTTATTAATTAAGCTTACAAAAATATCTTCTAAGCTACCTTGCTGTGTATTTAAGTCACTTAATTTCATTCCAGCTTCTCTGATATCTTGCAATAAATTAGTAATTCCAGTTTGCTTAGCTTGTGAATTATAAGCGTAGATTAGCGACAAACCGTCATTTGTTAATTCTAAATTATAACTAGAAAGAGACTCTGGTAAGCTGCCAATTGAGTCTTTTAGGTTAACTGTTAATTTCTTTTGACCCATGCGACCTATCAATGCTTTAGTCTCATCTACAACTAACATGCCACCATTATCAATTACACCAACACGATCTGCTATAGCTTCTGCTTCCTCAATATAGTGAGTTGTAAGAATAATCGTAACACCTGTTTTTCTTAAATTTTCAACTATGCGCCACATATCTTGTCTCAATTCAACATCTACACCTGCAGTAGGCTCATCTAAAAAAAGTACCTTGGGCTCGTGCGACAAGGCTTTGGCAATAAGTACTCGCCTTTTCATACCGCCAGACAGTTGTCCAAGACGACTATCTTTTTTATCCCATAGACTTAAGTCTTTAAGAATTTTTTCTATATGTTCTGGATTAGCTCCTTTGCCGTATAAACCTCTAGTGTAGGATACATTTTGAAAAACAGTTTCAAATTGCTCTAAAGTTAATTCCTGGGGAACATAACCTATTTGAGATTTAGTTTTTCTATAATCTTTAATAATATCATATCCACCAACAAAAACTGATCCAGAAGTTGGTGTTACCAGTCCACAAATAATATTAATTAAGGTTGTTTTACCTGCCCCATTTGGGCCCAGCAATGCAAATATCTCTCCTTTTTGAATCTCTAAATTGACGTTTTTTAGAGCTTCAAAGCTACTGTTATAAGTTTTAGATAGATTTTTTATAGATATGAGTGATTCAAGCATGCTTTATATTCTGAATATAGGAGTGTTCAGTCTTAAGTAAAGGACTAATTAAATAACTGGTAATCCATACCTGTTATCTTACTTGTGGGCTATCTTATCTTAAAAGGATCTACAGTTACCCTTGAATTTGAAGTCCAAATAGTTTTCTTTATTTGCATGTCAGCAATTGCATCTGCACCACTTTCACGTCCGTAGCCACTGTTCTTACGACCACCAAAACTTGCTGCATATGAAATAAAACGATAGCAATTTTTAAAACATATTCCCGCATCAATTGCTTTACTTACTCGATCACATTTTTCAGGATCTTCTGAGAATACACCCGATGATAAGCCGTAAACATTATCATTCGCAATTTGCATAGCCTCATCTTCTGTTTTAAATTTAATTACAGATAAAATTGGTCCAAATAATTCAGTATTTGCACTACTTATAGATCGATCAGGACACTCAATAATAGTTGGTAGAAAGAAACATCCTTCAGAAAATTCAGGAGCTCTCTTGCCACCACAAATAATCTTGGCTCCTTGTTCAACAGACTGATTAATATTTTTTTCTATAAATTCAATTTGCTTATCGTTGTTCAATGGACCCATTTGAGACTCTTCATTTAATGGTGAGCCTAGTTTTATATTGCTGGCTCGTTCAGTTAATTGTCCAAGAAATGAATCATAAATTGTATCTTGCAAAACTAAAACAGATCCTGCAATACAACTGCATCCATTTCCAGAAAAAATAGCTGTAGTAATATTGTTTAGTGCATTTTCAGTATCAGCATCATCAAAGACTATGACAGGAGATTTACCCCCCAATTCCAATGTTAGAGATGCATAATTTTCTGCGGAATTTTTAATCACATGTGAAGCGGTAGCTGTTCCACCGGTAAATAAAATTTTTCCAACATTCTTATGAGAAGTTAAAACTCTTCCGACTTCAGCACCTCCACTGATAATGTTAATCACACCTTTTGGAAGCTGAACTTCATCTACTAGTTTTGCAAACTCTACTAATGGAGCCGGCGCTAATTCAGATGATTTAATTACAACTGTATTTCCAGCTGCTAACGCTGGAGCTACTTTTGTTGCCATTAGAAACATTTGTGAGTTCCATGGAATAATACAAGCAATTACACCTATTGGCTCTTTAATTTCAACAACATCCATGTCAGGTTTATCAATATTTGGTATTAGAGTTTCATTATTCATACTTTCAGCTAAGTCAGCATAATAATAAAAATACTCTTTCATATATTCAGCTTGGAACTTAGTTTCTTTAAGTAATTTTCCACTGTCAATTGATTCAGTTTTTCCTAAAATTTCTGCATGCTCAAACATCTTATCGCCGATAGCTCTTAAATATTTTGCACGTTCAGTTACTGAAGTTTTTGACCAGATATGAAAAGCATGTTTTGCAGATTGAACGCATCGGTTAACATCATTTTCTGAGGCTTCAGGAAATATAGCCCATGGTTGATTATTTTCTGGATTTAAACTTTTAAAGCGTTGATTGTTTTCAGACCCAACAAACTCTCCATCAATATACATTTGATATTCTGTTAGACTCATTTTGTTCCTTCGATAAAATTATTAAATACTTTATTCACTTCTTCAGCGCATTCAATTCCAATCATATGTTTGCCTTGATCAAAGATAACAACTTTACTGTTATTAATTTCATTACCCAATTGGTTAGACATCTCAGGGATTGATCCTACATCTCCTTTGGCTGTACAAACAAGGGTCTCGGCTTCAATTTGATTAAAATTAATCAATTTATCCTCAAAATGTGCAAATAATTTGTATGCTTTTAAAAAATCTTCATGTTTATTATTATTCAATATATTGGTTATTTTTTCTGAAATATTAGGGTGCGACTCTAAGAAGTTTTGATTAAACCATCGATCTAATTGTTGAGGTACATTTAAATATGTTTCTTTAACACCAAAAAAACGCTCAGCAGCTTTCTTTTTTTGTTCTTCAGTTCGATTAAAAATTGTCCCAAATAGGATTACTTTTTCAACATAATTTTTTCGTGTTGATGAGTAATGAGCTGCAATTAGGCCTCCAAGGCTAAAACCAACAACTATTACTTTTTGTATTCTTAATATTTGTAAAAGTCCTTCGATTTGTTTTGAAAAATCTTCAAATTCTATTTCTTCCAAAGTACACGTCGAAAAGCCATGACCAATTAGATCATAAATAATTGTTGTAGATTTTTTAAAAAATTCAGTTTGAGGTGACCAGATACTATGATCAAGACCAACACCATGAATAAATAAGATTGGAGTTGTACCTGCTACTTCGTTAATCTGGTAATAAGTTCCTTGATTGTCTATTCCTTCACGAAATGACATAGAAATTATTTAAGTCCCATTTCCTTTTCATCTTCATAACGATTGCCAATACGATGATGAGCTTGTGGAGTTGTACTTGCGCCAATTGCAATAACTAATTCACCAGGACCGGGCGCATCATGAATAGTAAATTCATGAGTTAAGTAAAACTCTCTTAATCCAGGATCTGTCTTATGCATCATTGGAATAGATATTTTTGAAGCCGCCAAACCTCTAACATTTGTAAATGAAAGATAAGATGTTCCACCTACAGCATCTCTAAATTTATTGCCAAAATGTAGAGTATGAATTAATGCACTTGCATGTTGTATGCTTCCACGCATACCTGTCATACTCGCTTTGCCATAAGCTAGAACTTTATCTGGAGATCCAATTTCTTTTAATAATTCTGCAACTAAAAAGTCACCCAGTTTAGGAGCTATATCTAAAATTGTCGGCTTAAGATCATCTACATAACCTTGATCGACCCATGGATTTGTAATAACGGCCGCAACAGAAATAAGTTCTACTGGCTCATCACATTTTTTAAAATCTTCGATATAAGTTGTATCTACAAACTTGCACATCTTTCTAATTTCTAAGGTCATAATATCTTCCTACTATTTTAATTTGTGTTTAAACGAGTCCTGTCTAAATGAATATAATGCATCTGGAGAACATTGAACATCGATTACTGTTGGGCAATCTGCATCTAAACCAGCTTGAATTGCATCTCCAATTTCATTAGCTTTTTCAACTTTTATACCCTTACAGCCATACAATTCAGCTACTTTATCAAATTCTGGGGTTGTTATATGGGCGCCAATAAATCGACCATCAAAAAAATCTTTTTGGTACGCAGCTTCAGCACCCCAAGTGCCATTATTCATTACACAAACTACAGTATTAATATTATTTTCAACTGCCGTTGAAAGTTCGGGGATAACCATCGACATACCACCGTCACCATGAAATGAAACTACAGGTCGTTCTGGAGCAGCAAGCTTAATGCCTAGTCCTGCAGGGTATGAGAAACCAACTAACCCAAAATCTAGAGGTGTAAATAAACTTTTCGGTTCATGAAAATTTAAAGCATCAGTCAGTTGAAGACACATAGTACCTGCATCTAAGGTCGCAACAGCATTTTTTGGAAGTGCTCTTCTTAGTTCTTTAAATAAGCCAGACGGCATGATGGGTACACTTTTTGTATCTGCCTCAAGATCTCTATGCTCTAAATAATTTTTACGATTAACTTGAAACTGTTTTGTCCAATTTTCAACTTCGACTTTTGCTTTATGATTTTTTAGCATTTCTACTAATTGATTAGCAACAGTTGCAGCGTCTGCAAAGATTTCTACTGCTACTGGAAAATATCTGCCAATAGAATTTTCATCTAGTTCACAGTGAATTATAGCTGCATCTTTATTAATATTATCATACGAATAAAATGTAGTGTTGAATCCGAGTCTACTTCCAAGAACAAGAATTACATCAGCTTCTTTTAATAATTGTGTTCCTACGCCCGAACCTCTTGGTCCTGCGGAGCCAGCGTTTAATGGATGAGAATATGGCATTAAGTCACCGTGTCCTGGCGATGTCGTACAAGGGGCATTTAAGATTTCTGCAAGGGCTAACAAACTGTTGGTTGCTTTTGCACCATAATTTTTAATGCCCCCTCCTGCAAGAATTACTGGCTTTGATGCTTTGCATAAAAGTTCAAAAGCTTTACTTAAAGAAGCTTCATTAGCAGTTGGATATTTATTAAGTTTAAACTTTTGAGGTATGACAAATTCAGAACTTTTACCCAACACATCTCTTGGCAAGTCTATATGAACAGGGCCTGATCTAGGCGACATAGCTGTATTAAAAGCATCATCTAAAACTTCTGGAATTTTATTTACATCTGAGACTTCAAATACTTTTTTAGATACTGCCTGCATCATACTTACTTGATCAACTTCCTGGAAAGCATCCTTGCCTTTATGGTCAGAAGAAATAGCCCCAGCTAATGATACAACTGGAGAAAAAGCAGCTTTTGCATTAGCCATTGCAGTTACAGTATTTGTGACACCAGGACCTGCTTGACCCGCAAGAAATACTCCATGCTTATTGGTGTAGCGCGCGTAAGCATCCATCATAATCAGGCCATTACTCTCATGCCTACAGCCAATATAATTAATATCCTTAGCATCATAAAGGGCATCTAGAATTTCAAGAGTTGAAGATCCTATTAGGCCTGAAATAATTTTCACTTCATTGGCTATTAGAGATTGGACTACAGCTTCGCCACCAGTCATTTTATTTGACATTAAGAAACTTTCTTAATTTCCATCTTGCTATCACTAAAATGAGGCATAACTTTTTCATTAAAAAGCTTAATAGACTTCATTGAAATTTCATGAGGCATACCCGGAGGTGTGCTCCAAGCCGCTAAATGTTGCAGGTTAAGCTCTGATTTTAACTCATGAATTTTTTCAATTACATAATCAGCTGTGCCAACTAATAAATTTCTAGGGTGTAAAAATTCATAATCTAATAATTCTAAAACATTATCAGTTTTTGGAAACTCTTCACCAGGATCTGCAAAAATACTTACTCCTCGACCACCACCACATACCCACGACATATAATCTACAATATGTTGACCAGCTAATTCTTTAGCTTCTTCCATGCTATCAGCAATAAATACATCTCTTACTAAACAAATACCCTCACCTAACGGCACATCACGCTGCTCAACTTCTGATCTAGCATGTTGATAAATTTCAAATCTTGATTTTAAAGATTTCACAGTTGGTAACCACATTAAACACCCTAAATCATTTTTTGCCGCAAACTCAATTGAGCTTGGAGAGTCAACTACTTGCCATAATGGTAATTTTTTTTGTAATGGCTTTGGTACCAGAGAAATCTTTTTAAGAATATTAGTCTCTGGATCAATTACATCCTCCGACTCTTTAATCATTGGATGCACATACTTAAATTCTGGAGCAGGATATTCATAAAACTCACCTTTGTGAGAGAAATAATCTTCTGTCCAAGCTTTTTTAAGAATATCTAAAGTTTCAACAAATAATCTAAAGTTTTTTGGCTGATCTTTTAAGTCAGCTTCTATGTTCATATGAATTGCTTCTTTTCCAAACACACCTCTACCTAAGCCAGCCTCTACTCTGCCGCCAGATAAGTTATCAAGAAAAGCAATGTCCTCAGCAAGCCTTATTGGATTCCAAAAGGTAGCAATACTAGCTGCTTGGCCAATTCTTATATTGGATGTGCGTGCAGCTATATCTGCAGATAATAAAATTGGATTTGGTATGCATTCCATCTCACCACCTTGTGTGGTTTGCAAATGATGTTCAGAAAACCAGATTGTCTTCCAACTTTCTTGTCCATCTAAATATTGTGCAATCTCACGAATATTATTTAAAACTTCTTGATAAGGCTTGCTTGACCAATTTGTTGCGTTACAAAAATAAGAAAAATCCATTACCCCCCCCTTCTTTTATTAAACAAAAATAAAAGACGATCGATCCCGCTTCCGTATATTTACAGTGAGTTATGTATCGCTTCGACGTAATTAGCTTAGATTAATAAATAAATTTTTTCAATAATTTATTGAGCTTGAAATGTAAAAAGACTATGAAAAACCTTAATTTTTGAATACACTTAGTTAAAATAATCTAAAATTTAATAAAAAATGAAATTAAAAGAGAAGTTAATTGAACTAAATATAGATGTTCCTGAACCAATAGCGCCCGCAGGAAACTATGTACCATATAAGTTAATTAATGGTTTTATCTATATTTCAGGACAAGTGCCTGTAGTAGGAAGTATTACTTCAGGAAAGTTGATAACTGGCAGAGTCCCTTCTGAAGTTTCTATATCTAAAGCAAAAGAAGCTGCCAAAATTTGTATAATTAATACTATGTCATTACTCATCGAAGCTACTGATAATATTGATTGTGATAAACTTGGCTGTATAAGTGTTTCTGGTTTTGTTAACTCAGATAAGGATTTTACTGAACACCCAGAAATCATTAATGGTGCATCTGATATGCTCTATCAAATTTTGGGCGAGAATGGAAAGCATACTAGAATTGCTGTAGGTAGCTCCTCTTTACCAAAAAATGTTGCTGTAGAAATTTCTTCAATATTTTATACAAAATAAATAATTAGAGCATGGCCTTAAAAGGACAGCATTTTATAAAAAACCGAAAATAGGTATAATAATTAAGAAAAAACCTATTTTGGTTAACTGATTGTTTCCAAATATTATTTAATTAGTGCAAATTAAATTTGCCTCGAATGGGCATAATTAATTTATGTCCATTCTAGTAAAAAAATATATATTTTATGACTTTAAGTAGCTACTCGAAAAACGTAAGTTATCATCAAATTGAAATTAATAACGCTGATGAAGTAAATACTATAGCTGACGAGTTGCAAAATAAAGTTACCAGCTTTATAGCAAAAAGAATTGAGCTTAATATTCCAATAAAAGAAATTGCTCAACAAACAAAAATACCTATTAAATTTATAAAAGGGATTGAGAAATTAGATTTTAAGCATTTGCCACCAATGCCGATGAAAAAAGCTTTTATACTCCAGTATTGTCAGGCTATTCATAAATTTAATTTTGATAACTGAAAATTACTCAATTTGGGTTTATATTATAAACTGTAGTACTCAATTTCGGTTTTTTAAAATATACTTTGCTGATGCTAAATCGTGAGAATAGGCAAGAAGTAGAAAAAATTTTAGGAACAATATCGAGACAAAGGGCTCATATATTATTCTTGCAACACTTCTCCGGTTTTAGTGAATTTTTTATCAATACTGAAAATGCAGAAGGTGGAATAGAAGAGGCATTTGGAGATCGAGCACAACAAAATGTTCTACCACCACTAAACTTTACTATAATTAATACAATCATTTTTCAGGTAAATAATTCAAACGCTCAATTCCATAATGAATTAAAAAAATTTCAATTTCCATTACATGAATTTATAAATCATCCAATACTAAAATTTGAATTTCCAGCAGCTTACAATAAAAAAAATACACTAGAGACAATAAGTAAAAATACAAAAATTCCTAAAGAAACAACTCGAAAATTTGTTAAGGAATGGAAAGATATTAATATCTTACAAAAAGATAAAAGTGCTGGTCTTATATTGGATTTTAACAAAGCATTCAATACTAATATTTTTAAAAAATATAATTTAAATGCCATGAAGCAGCTATCAAGGAGTTGGTCTTTCTTAATTGATAGCTTAATTAGTCAAGGAGTTTTGAATAACAAACATAAAATTCCAAATATTAAATTTTCTCAGATAGATAATTCTTTTTATGTAAGAAACTTAATGTTTCTTCATTGGTACTACTTAATAGCCTTAACCTATATTCAAAATACAAACCTCAATTATAATGAAAGTTGTATTATTTCATCTGCCTTATTTTTTTATAAAGATAAAAAAAATTTTGATACTAAAAATATAGATCTCTATAAGGCAGATATATTAAGGCCTGTTAATATTAGCTCGATTGCAGCATCTACTACAATACCCTTTGAGACTGTTCGACGATCTGTACAAAATTTAATAAATAAGAAATATTTAATAAAAAAAAATAATAATATTTATGTGAGCGATCTTATTTTAGACTATAAAAAGAATAAACTACCAGGTAAATGGGCGTTACAAATGCTGCATGATATCTTAATAATTGCTTCAGAAATGCACACATCACCTGATTAAAGCTTAATCTAAATCTTGCTAATAATTTCTATATTTTTTAAACTTGCTTTAGCGCCTAGTTAGTAGGTTTTATTTAAAAAATACTAGGCACACTAAATTTAATAAGCTATTGATAAAATATATTAATGATTGCTCCTATCGCTCAATAGTAAAGCAGGTCATTGGTAATGTACTGTTAATAACTTAAATATTTGCATTGGCTAGATTGATAATATTAATTACTTTATAAATTATAATGAGATTATTTTCCTATATACACAAAGAAGGTTGGAAGTTTGCATTAATCTCTTTTTTAATGTCAGTTTTATTAGCTTTTGTTTGGCTGCCTTTAGGGTTTCTTAGCTTTATTAAAACTTTTTTTATATTGTGGTTTTTTCGTGACCCTGAACGAAAGACTCCTCAAATTAACAACTCAATAATAAGTGCAGCAGATGGAAAAATCTGTTTAATTGACAAAGCTTATCTCCCAGAAGAAGCTGGTCTTGGAGAAGTACAAATGAAGCGTGTTTGTGTTTTTATGAACGTACTAAATGTTCATGTAAATAGAAGTCCTATAAATGGTATTGTTGAAAAAGTTATATACAAATCTGGAAGTTTTTTTAATGCAAGCTTAGACAAGGCTAGTGAAAAGAATGAAAGAAGTAGCTTAGTTCTGAAAACAACTACAGGAACACAAATTGTTGTTGTTCAAATTGCAGGCTTAATAGCAAGAAGAATTCTAAGCTTTGTTAAGCCTAATGATAATTTATCTGCAGGAGAAAGATTTGGATTAATTAGGTTTGGTTCCAGAGTTGATATTTATCTACCATTAGATGCAGAAATTAAATGTGCTCTTAACGATAATGTTGTTGCAGGCGAAACGCTACTTGCACAACTAATAAACTAAAATAAATGAAACGAATTAAATTTAAATCATTAGTTCCCAATATGATCACTCTTACAGGATTATGTTTTGGCTTAAGCTCAATTAGGTTTGCTTTTGAAAACCAATATGAATTAGGAGTTGCTTGTATATTGATAGCTGCAGTCTGTGATACGCTTGATGGTTTTTTCGCCCGTATGCTTAAAAGTTCATCCGAACTAGGTGCTCAATTAGACTCACTATCAGATTTTCTTTGTTTTGGTATTGCACCTGCTATTTTACTCTATATGGGCATTATGGAAAATAGTGGTCTTATTGGTTCAATTACAATAGTTGTTTATGTAATTTTCTCATGCTTACGCTTAGCTATTTTTAACACTAATTTAATTTCTGCTAATGATAACTCTAAAGTTATTGGTTTTTTCAATGGGGTGCCTACTCCAGCTGGATCGATTTTAATTATGTTGCCAGTAACTCATTCATTTCTTGGAATTAATTGGGCGTATGAGCATCCAAATATAATTGCTGCTTACACTGTATTAATTGGCCTACTTTTAGTAAGTAATATTCCAACATATTCAATAAAGCGAAGGTTTTTAATCTTAGAAAAAGGTAACTATATTATTTTTGTTTCACTATTTGCCATGATTATTATGGGACTTATAAATTTCCCCTGGATTGCTCTAAATGTAATAGGAATGATTTATATTTTAACTATTCCTTTTTCAATACACTCATGGTTTAAAGAAAAAAAATCTATCAATTAAAATAGCTAGTTATTTAAAGCTATTGATATTATCTTCAATCTTTAAGCCCCTATCGCTTAATAGTAAAGCAGGTCATTGGTAATGATCAGCCACCGGAGCGTAACCGGTTAGGGGCACCATTTTCTAACTTAAAAGAAGCTTCCTATAAATCAAAAATATCTTACCGCTTGAAGCCTTAGTATATTTTCATTACTGAGATCCTTATAATCTTTCATCTCGTATGCTCCATTTAAAAACCATCCATTCTTTAGCCTGGTGTCTAACTCAAGTTTTGCTATAGAATGTGTTGATAGCTCACTGTCTAACGAGAGACTGATAATACTATCCAGCCCTAATTCATAGAATGCTGCCGCACTAAATGTATTAAGATGAGATGAACCCGATCTATGGTTTACCTCATAATCAAATTGATATGACCATTTGTATTGGGTTTCAATATCGGTACCAAACGCAGCTCTAATATTATTCGACTCCTCATCATCAATACTGAGAATATATTTTGTATTGGGCACAGCCACATAAGAAACCGTAGCATCTGATGAAGAGCTAATGTCTTTTCCATATTCAAGTCGTCCATACCTATTTAACTTAAGATTACTTATTTCAATCTCGTCATCTACTAAAATACCAAGGGATATCATCGCTGATGTAATCTTTTGTTCATCATATTTTATTGCGGCAACTGTTCCCGTATCACTAAAGCTAGATAAAATTGTATAGCCCCCATCTATTCGACCATATGGTGTTATTTTGATTAAATTTTCTTCTAGTGCCGCACTGTATACTAATGAACCAAATAATTGTTTACCTTCTCTACTTCCAGTTAAAGTTCCTGAAGCATGACTTCTTGTAAGATTCATATCCAGCAAACTGATTCCTAAAGTGCCATCAATATATGTTTTGTCATCGTATGGAATAGTTCCATAAAGAGATAAGCTATAAGTATCAGTATCTAATGCATTACCCAAAGACCCAACATCAACATTATCCTTACCTATTCTTAGTGCCAGACCTAAAATATGATTTGCATCAATTTTATTATCAATGCCAAATGTTATACCATTTGTTTTAACATCTCTTAATGATGAATCTCCATTTGCATCGACTTCTCCTAAAGTAATATTACCCTCACTCCACACAGCCCAATTATTGGAAAATAAATCTGCTGATTGGTTAAGAAAATTTGAAAATTGCAGTGTATTTGAAAGATTGTTAAAATCTGCATCAATGAAATTAACACTTACTCCCTGATGAGATAACTCGTTTTCATTTTTGTTTCTTCTTAACCACTCCATGCGCTTTAATACTGAAGTTGTAGATTGCTGAATAAATCTTTTTGCTGTTTCGGTTTGTGCATTCAGCAATCCAACAAAATCCTCATCATCAAGAGGGTTTGTTAAGTCCACAATAAGGTATTCTGCCGTAAAAGTTTTACTAGTCTCAGGTATTAAATTGTCATTGAAATCTTCAACGGTTGCACCAATATAAGCATAAATTATCTGACCACTAGTAAAGTTATTAGTAGGATTAATTGTGATTATCGTTTTTGCTGAATTGACTGTAGCGGTAAAAGACAGATTAGTACCACTAGCGTCAGTATTTTTTAGAGTAATTAAACTTCCAACATTTTCGTTAGTCAGAATTGTGTTATCTATTAATCTTACCGCCTCTGTAAATGAAAAAGTTATATCTGAATTAGTTGCAATATTAACTGCGTATGCAAGATTTGAAGTTGAAGCAAATGCTAAGAAAAATATTATCTTAATAATTTTAGACATTATTCTCCTCCCTCTGATACGGTTAATACAGCGTCAATGCTTACACTTGGTGGTATACTGTCTCCAGTTGAAAAAACAGAAGATGTAGTCGAAGTAGCATTGTCATAAGAATCTTCAACTGTAGGTCCAATTGAAATATAGACCGCCTGCTCACTTGCTAAGTTCTCATTAAGATTAATCGATATTAGTTGATTATGAATATCAATTGTAGCATCAAATGCTATATCAGCACCGTTTGAATTAGTAACTCTTAAAGTAATTAAGCTATCTACATTAATGTTAGTTATAGATGTGTTGTTAAGTAGTCTAATTTCTTCGTCAAAATATATTGTTATTATTGCATCAGCTTCAATATTCGTAGATCCATTAGATGGACTAATCAATACATTTGGGGGGATAGTATCATCAACACTGAACGTTCCAGCGGCTAATCCGGTTGCAACATCAGAACTATTCTCAACTGAGTCTATTGAAACATAGATAATATCTCCTGGAATTAAATTATTGGTCGGGTTGATTGTTATAATTTTTTTTGCTGTATCTATAGTTGCATCAAATGGTATGGGTGAACCACTAAAAGAATATTCAAGTGTTATAAGATCATCAACATTAGCGCTAGTTATTAATGAGTCATCTAGATGTCTTATTGCGTCAGAAAATGTCATTATTACATTTGTGTTGACAGGCAGTCCTGTTGTTCCATCTGCAGGATCGAAGGTTACTGATAGCCTATCATCAATTGTTGTAAATGATGCAGAAGATGCCGTTATTGCATTATCCCATTCATCTTCTACAGAAGCACCAATTGCAACGTATATAACTTGATTCAAGGGTAAATTGCTAGTTGGAGTAATAGTGATATTTTCCTTTGTTGGGTCGACAACTGCATCAAATAAAATATCAGCACCAGATGAATTACTTTGTTTTAATGTAATTAGACTATCGATATTAGCGTCTGTAATTGGGGTATCATTTAAGTTACGAATTACTTCAGTAAATGAAATTGTAATATCTGAATTGCGTAAAACATTTACATCACTATTGCTTGGGAAAAATGACACAGCAGGAGGATCACTATCTCTAGCTGTAAAGGAAATATTTGTAGCAGCTGTGGCATTGCCTGCTTCATCTTCAACAGCTGCAATAGCTAAGTATATAACTTGCTCGCTATTAAAATTATTTGTAGGGTTAATGGTTATTATTTTTTTAGCTTCATCAATTGTAGCATTGAAGGTGATATTGGAACCACTGCTATCTTCATCTTTCAAAGTAATTAAATTATCAACATTAGAGTCTATTAAAGTTGAGTTATTTATATTTCTGATTAATTCATTAAAAGTAATTATAATATTTGAACTGACAATTACATTTCTATCTAAATCAGCTGGGTTAAATGTAAAAATAGGAACTGCATTATCGACAATAGTGAATATAGACGAAGCTGCAGTTGTAGCATTGTCGAATACATCTTCAACTGTTGTCCCAATAGCAACGTAAACATTTTGACCACTAGAAAAGTCTCCAATAGGGTTAATAGTTATTATATTTTTGGCAGAATTTATTGATGCCGTAAAAGGAATAGCAGTGCCACTTGAATTAGTATTTCTAAGAGTAATTAAGCTGTTAACATTGCTATTTGTGATTTCAGTATCATTTAAATTTCTAATCGCAGTATTAAATCCAATAGTAATATTGCTACTTGCTACAATATCTGTACTGCTATTTGTAGGAATAATAGTAGCTATTGTCTCACCAGTAGTTGTCACAGTAAAAGTAGATGATGATAGAGAAGTTTCATTAGCCGATGCATCTTCAACTGCTGAAATTGACACATAAACTGTCTGACCTAATGAAAAATTATTATTAGGATCAATGGTTATTATTTTTTTATCGGTGTCTATTGTTGCACTAAACGCAAGATCACTTCCATTTGAATTAGAATCTTTGAGTATAATTAAACTTGCAATATTACTATTAGTTATCTCAGAAGTATTGGCGTTTACTATAGCTTCATTAAATTCAATATTTATATTTGAATCACGTCCTACTCCAGTATCACTATCTGCTGGATTAAATGTTACGGTAGGAGCTGTTACATCGGCAGTAGTAAAATTTATTGTTGTAGTATCACTTATGCCTGCATAAGAATTACTTGAGCTATCATCAAATGCAGTTTCATCAATGGTTAAATGATAAGCCGTCTGCCCATCTAAGTTTACAGAAGGATTTATGGTAATTTCTGTTGATCCTGAACCAGATACTTGACTACCAGTAACATCAATTGCTTCGACTGTTGAGCCGTCTACAGACTTAACAATTATTATATTGCCATTTTCAGCATCTACAGCCTCATTAAATGTTAAGACAATATTAGTATCTACAGCAATACCTGTAGCGCCATCAGCTGGAGTAGATGATGATAGGGTTGGTGCACCTATATCTGCTGTTGTAAAATTAAGGGTTGTGGCATCACTAATACCTGCATACGAATTACTCGAGCTATCATCAAACGCGGTAGCAGCTACGTGTACATAATAAGCCGTTGATCCATTTAATGATGTCAAAGGATTTATTGTTATTGTTGTAGAGCTTGATCCAGATACTTTAGCATCACCAACTGGTATAGACTCTACTTGAGAATCATCAGAAGATTTATAGATAATTATATTTCCACTTTCAGCATCAACAGCTTCATTGAAATTAAGTACAATATTTGTATCAACTGCAATACCAGTAGCTTCATCAGCTGGTGTAGATGACGATAAGGTTGGTGCATTAACGTCAGCCGTTGTAAAGTTAAGCGAAGTCTTATCATTAATCCCAGCATAAGAATTACTAGAACTATCATCAAAAGCAGCTGCAGCAATTTGAACATAGTAGTTTGTTGAACTGTCTAAAGTTGATGCTGGGTTAATAGTAATTTGAGTTGATCCTGATCCAGAGACTTTAGCATTGCCGACAGGAATTGACTCAACTTCAGAATCATCAGAAGCCTTATAAATAACAATATTACCACTCTCAGCGTCAACAGCTTTACTAAAATTTAAAATAATGTTGTCATTAACTCCTACTCCTGTATCAGCATCAGCAGGGGTAGATGATGATAGTGTTGGAACATCAGTATCAACAACAGTAAAAGTTGCATTGGCTGCAGTAATTGCTTGTCCACAAGTTTGATCTTCAACTGTAGCACCTATTGCTACATACACATTTTGTTCGCCTGTAAGATTGCTGTCAGGATTAATAGTAATAACTTTTTTATCAGAATCAATCGTAGCATTAAAAGCAATATCTGCACCGCTTGAATTATTCACTTTTAAAGAGATAAGACTATCAACGTTAGTGTTTGTTAAAGCGCTATCATCTGTGTTTTGCATGGCATGATTAAAAGTTAATGTAATGTTTTCTGAAGGCTGAACATCATTATCAGAGTTTGCAGGATCAAAAGTAACAGTTGGAAGAGTCGTATTCGTTAATGTACCACTACCTGTGGTTGTAGTGCCTGCCACAAAAAGACAAAGCCCACTAGTGTTCCAGGTTCCAGAGGAGCTAATTGTAAAATCATTATCAACATCTACGTGGTTTGTAGATTGTGTTCCTGCGCTACCACTTAAAATAACATTATAAAAATCTTGCGTATTGTTAGTAATACCACCTGATGTAATGGTTGACGTTCCATCAAAAGTGACAGTCCCTGATCTAGAGTTAAAAATATCACCATTTGTCCAATTACCAGCAACATTAATATTATAATTACTTGTGCTGGCATCTAATGTTCCACTAGAAATGCTAACTGACCCATTAACATCTAAATTTGCATCCAAGGTAGATGTACCAGACTGATTAAAAATTAGATTAAAATAATTATCACCTGCAGCTAATCCAGTAGCCCCAGAACCATCATAAGTAACAGTTCCCGTGTCAGTATCCATTGTAGTAATATTGACAGTTTCAGATCCTAAAAGTTGTAAATTACCATTATTTACCAAAGTCACAGCTGTCAGGTCTTGTCCATTAATATCAAATGTAGAACCACTATTAATTGTTAGTGTAGAAGTTATATTTGTAAGATCATTTACTAATGAAACTCCAGAAACATTATTAATTATGACATTTCGAAAATTATTATTACTTGTTATATTTTGACTACTTGATCCAGAAAAAGTTACTGTTCCATTGGCATGTGTAAAGTTGTTTTTACCAGATTGTTGCCACCAATCACCTTTTATAGTTATATTTTTTCCACTGCTTGATGTGCCGCCAATTAGATCACCATTACCTCTAATATATAAATTATTATCAACTGTAATATCGGTATATATCCGTTTGTTAACGTTTCCTCTAAAATCAATATTGTACAAAGATCCAGTTCCGGTGACTTTAAACATAGCTTCACCCCAGTTGTTTTTAGTATTCATTATTAGAGTTCCACTATTATGATTGAATGTGCCACCCTCATTTCTAAACCCTCCTCTGACTTCAAATGCAGAATTGGAATTAGGTGCATTAATTATTGAACCATTATAAAAAATTAAGTTGTGCTGTATTTTAATATTACTGTCATCTCCTTGTGAAGTAATTGTAGCACCATCATATAAAACAGCTGCACCGCCATGTACTCTGAAGTCAGAGTTTGCAGGTATTAGTATTGTCCCATTGTATTGAGCAAATCCTCTTGTTGGATTTAATATATTGCCATTTAAATTTATAGTTCCAGTGTAAGCATTTTTAATGGTTATTTTTCCTATCCTTACATAGCGATCTACCGTGACATTTGCTGCATCAGCTTGGAATATAGCATTATCCCTAGTACCATCAGGGTAACCACTAATTGAGTTGCCACTTGCATTTGACCAGTTTTGACTATGAGACCAATTTTTTGTCCCTCCATCATCCTGAGCAGTCCAATAATAATTTGCTGCCTCAAGACTAGTACTTAAAAAAATAGTTAATGTAATAATTACTAGTAATAAGTTGTAGCTTTTTAAAACAAATATCTTGGGATACATATAAAATTATTCTTAATTTGTTATTAAGTTTTATATGATTTACTGAGATCCAATACTGTACATGTCACCAAAATGGTGATATTATCTATCTTTAATAATACGATTAAAAACAGATGAAAAACTCTATTATTCAAGAACTTAAAAAACCAATTACTACTGATTTTTCTGCAGGATTATATGATTGGTCAATATTTTTAACTAATTTTTATCTTAGAGTTAAGCAAGTACTCAAAATTGATTATGAAAGCTTCATGATACTTCAAATAACTCTGGGTTATTATCTTAATACTATTAATAAATCAGGATCTAATTCAATTGATGATCTATCATTTAGATTTGAGGAAATCATTAATGAGAAAACAAAAAAAAATTCTAAGCTTTCAGTTACAAGTATTTCTTCCGCTTTAAATTTACCTCGTGAAACAGTAAAAAGAAAAATTGATAATTTAATAAAAAAACAATTATTAGCTATGAATAATAATAAATCAATTATTCTTGGGACAAATTATCAAAAGATTTTTGAATTATTTGCAATAGAGACAACTCATGACTTGGGAAAACTGTTAACGAGGTGGGATAATAAAGATTATCTAAATAGAATAATGGGTTTAATAAAAAAATAAATTCAATATATATCTTTACCGACTATATAAGTAGAATTTCACCAATTTGGTGATAGTGAAGATTGTTTCTTGAGAAAATACCATGTAAGCATCGCGCATAATTTTATGCGAACAACTATTTTTCATTCTATCTCAGCGTTTTGCCTTGTCATCACTCTTTTTATTCCTTCTCAGGTAATGGCTCAAGATGCGTGTGTCAGTGGCACTAGTACTGTAGCAACAGTCGGATGTTTGATTGATAATACTGACAATGTTACCTTCGACTTAACGGGTGATATCTTAGTTGGCTCTGATTTGTCTGGTATAAGACTTCGCAATTCTGATTCTAATATTCTCAATTACACTGGAAACATAAGTTCCACAAGTACCACAAATAGTGATGAGTATGGTATCTCTGTGGTTGGCGGTAACTCCAACGTCATCACGATAAATGGTAATATTAATACTAATCTTAGTCGCGGTATACTTGCAAATAATGGCGCCTCTAACATCTTCACGTTAAATGGGAATATTAATACAACCGCGGCTAGTGCCTACGGTTTCTTTGCAGTTGCCGATGACGATGTCACTTTCACGCTAAATGGAAATATTAATACAAGCGGTCAAGATGCAGCTGGTATATTTTTAGTAGCTCCAACTGGCTATTTCAACATCACGCTAAACGGGAATATCAATGCCTTGGGAGGGTCGAGATCCGATTCAGTGAATCCACGCGGTATTGATGTTGCCAACAGTCCAGCAGGTAGCACTATAACCAATCTTGGGATAATTACTACCACGGCGGAGGTGGGTGGTGCCGCTGCCTACGATATTTATGTGAGATCTGGTGCTACTCTTACCAACCTAAATAACCGCCAAAGTGGACTTACTTATTATGGAAAAATACCAACTAATTACAATGCTGTCATTAACAGTACTTCAGACTACGGAAAAATAATTTATAGCACCGTTAGTGGAACGACTTCTTTTGGTATATATCCAGGGTCTGTTTTAAAAAGCGAAACCACTTATGCCAGTGTCATTGATGGTTTAGAGTCGTCAAATATCACCGCTGGAAATTCAGGTAATTATACTTATGATGGTAGAACTTGGGCGTGGACCTTGGCGAATGCATCTTCTAACTTATGGGACTTGGCCGTGGGTTCATGCACAGGCTGTGTTAAAGAAGATACGCAAGACACCATTGAGGAAATTGGGGATAGCATTGGCTTAGAATTTTCACAAATTTTACACAAAGGCACGTCTGCCACCGCTAGTTTTGCCAACATGAATACTTACGATTGTGATTTATTTGATAAAGAAGGAAAATGTTACTCTGTAGGTGGCCGTCATACAGATGTAAATGGCAATAATGATTCTGACTCATCAAGCTCAGGGGCAGTGTTTGTTTTCGGTAATAAGTTTAACGAGAACTTTCGAGTTTCAGCGTTTATCGACCAACAAGTAGATAGAAATAATCCTAAAGGTCTAAAGGTGCATAATAAAGGGCCTATGATCGGTGGGAACTTAGTATGGAATCAGTTTGCTAATCATCTTGGTTTTCAAGTTAGAGCAGCCAATGCTTACCAAGCAAAAGATATGACCATTACCAGAAGTGAACTAGGTGAGGCTGAGGCAGGAGTTGGTAAAACCGAGATTGAGGTACAAAATTATGTTGCTGAAGTGTCATATCAATTTAGTGGTGGGGATAGTTTTTTACGCCCCTACCTTGCTGATAGTTTTTTCCGCCCCTACCTTGCTGTGCGTCGTGCTATTATCAAACAAGATGGTTATACCGAGACAGGAGTCGAAAACCCGTTGACCTATAATACCGTAAAGGATAAATCGACTACAATAGTTATAGGCATGAAAGCCAAATACAGACTCAACCCTACCTTCACCCTTAATGGAGCTTTTGGTGTTGAAAATGATATAAGTAACAAGGTGGATAAAATCCAAGCCACTTCTTCAACCATAACTGGGATCACACCAGTCGACTTCAATACCAGTATCAACAAAACCAGACCAGTAGTAACTTTGGGTGCTACTTATCATATCGCCCCAAATAAAGCCTTTTCAGCACAAGCACAATATCAAGAATTATCCTACACCAAAACTACTGCTAAGACTGTTTACTTTAATTACACAGTTGGGTTTTAATTACTAACAGTATTCATACACTTTATATTTTCAGTTATCTTAGATACAAAAATAAGCAATTCTCTCCCTATCCATCATTATAGCAATATTATAGCAAAATGTTTTGATCCCAGGAAACTCTAAGGGTTCAATTATACTAGGAAAAAGAAGAAATTTTGCAATGTATACAGGGTATTCTCTTACTCTCTGGATACTACAGGAAACCTTGGATAAGTGGACATTCAAGAATTGGTAATGATCAGCCACCGGAGCGTAACCGGTTAGGGGCACCATTTATATAAATAAAAATTACTTATTAAGTAAAAAAAAATAGAATAGAATTAGATAATGATAGAACTTTATACAGCCCCAACACCTAATGGCTACAAAACGTCGGTGGCTTTAGAGGAGTTAAAGATTCCTTACAACGTACATATAATTAATTTAAAAAATGATGATCAGAAAACTCCTGAGTTTTTGATGATGAATCCAAATGGTAGAATTCCAGTAATTGTTGATACTGAAACAGATACAACTATTTTTGAATCAGGTGCACAATTAATATACTTAGCAGAAAAAACTGGGAAATTAATGCCTACCGATATTAAGGGTCGCACCTTAGTTATACAGTGGCTGATGTTTCAAATGAGTGGTATCGGTCCGATGATGGGACAAGCTAATGTATTTTTTAGATATTGGCCTGAAAAAATTCAACCCGCAATTGATCGGTATCAAAATGAAGGCCGAAGACTTTTTGAAGTACTGGATGATAGATTAAAGGATCACGAATTCTTAGCTGGAGATTTTAGTATAGCCGATATTGCAAATTGGTGTTGGGTTAGAACTAGTGCTTGGTCAGGAATAAATATTGATGGTCTGGATCACTTAAAAAGATGGAAAGAGCAATTAGAAGAACGACCAGGCTGTAAAAGTGGTGTTGCTGTTCCTATTGATATTGTAAAAGCTATGAGTGGCAAATTAAAAGAAACTGAAGAATTTACTAAAACTGGATCTTCGATTATTCAAAAATAATTTTAAGGATAAATTAAATATGAATAGAATTACCCAAATACTCAAATCAAAATATCCAATAGTTCAAGCTCCTATGGGATGGATTGCAAGAAGTCAGTTGGCTTCTGCCGTGTCTAATGCAGGTGGCTTTGGAGTTATTGAAACATCTTCAGGTGAAACTGAAATGTGTAAAGCTGAAATTAGAGCAATGGCAGATTTGACTGACAAACCGTTTGGGGTCAATCTTCCCATTCTGTTTCTTCAAGACGAAAGTATGATTAATTTGGTTATTGAGGAAAATATAAAATTTGTAACCACCTCTGCTGGAGATCCCGCAAAATATATTCATATTTTAAAAGACGCCGGTATAACTGTATTTCACGCAGTTCCCAGTCTTGCTGGAGCATTAAAAGCTGTAAAAGCTGGAGTTGATGGGCTTGTTGTTGAAGGAACAGAAGGCGGTGGATTTAAAAGTCCTGAAGAAGTTGGTCTATATGTTTTATTACAATCAATAAGAAAGCACACAGATATTCCAATGATTGCAGCAGGTGGAATCGTTGATGGTATCGGGATGGCAGCAGCATTTGCAGCGGGTGCTGAAGGTATTCAAATGGGAACTAGATTTGTTTCATCCCAAGAGAGTCCTGTGCATGATAATTTCAAACAGGCGATACTAAATTCCGATGAACAAGGTACGTATATTCTAAATAAAAAATCAAAGCCTTGTATTAGGGCACTAAAGACTGAATTTACCAAAAAAATATATGATGAAGGTCTAATGGACATGTCATCTATGATTGGTATCAAGGATTTATATTTTAATGGTGACATGAATGCCGCACCGGCATTAGCTGGACAATCAATAGGATTGATCAATGAGATAAAAAGTGTTGATACGATTATTGCTGAGACTATTAATCAATTTAATGAAGTTTGTAAAAGCATGAGCTCTCATTCGTTTTAGGATTATTAAAAAGGTGAGAGAAATGGATGAAAATATGATGCCATCAGACCCTGAATTATTAGAAGGATATCAACATAGAGAGGCTGGATTAGCGGGTCAATTAAATATTGAGTCTATTGATATGGATTATAATGATTGAGCTAGGCTTTGCCAAAACCACTAAAAAGATAGCTTATTTATATGAATGCAATAATTGATTACTTACTTCCACTTGTTTTAATAGCTTGGGGGTTTTATGTGCTCGTAAAAATCTACCTTACTGAAACTGTAGGTGATCGCTGGCTGCCAGTAAAAAAAGTTTTAGGATTCTTTCTAATTTTAATGGTAGCTGTATTGCTCAGCAAAGACTACAAGGCGCGACAAGAAGAAAATAATATAAACATCTCTGAACTTCAATTGCAGGTAGCAGAAATATATAAGCAAACAGCAATTGTGGAAGCTAAAATGCAGTACGTTTTAACTAGCTTTGAATAAACTAATCTTATTCTCAATTAACTTAATTAGATTTTCTAAATTACTACATAGATTTAATTGTTCACTTGTAATTAGCTGACTATATTGATTTTCATTTTGAAAAAAAATACAAGGTAGACTTTCTTGATTGTAAAATTTTAAATCATTTAGTTGATCTTGATAGATAAAAGTTTTTTCTAGATTTAACGATTTGAGAAATTTACTCCATTGATCATATTTACCCAAATTGCCATAAGTTAAATTACATAAACTACAATTATAGGTTTGTGGCGAAACTAGTTTATGTGCCCAATCAATAGCCCCTTGTGTTAAACCACTTTGAGCATTATAGATAAAAATAATTTCTTTCATCTTTCTGACTATTTATCTTTATTTTTTGATCCTGGAATCCAATCAGTACCCGCAAGTGGTACTTTTGCCATTGCAGCAGCCTCTAGAGTTAATGCTACCAAGTCTTCTGGCTCGAGATTATGTAAGTCATTTTTACCACAAGCTCTAGCTATTGTTTGTGCTTCCAGTGTCATGACTTTTAGAAAATTTGAAAGTCGTTTTCCTGCTTTAACTGGGTCTAATCTTTTTATTAATTTAGGATCTTGAGTAAAAATACCAGCGGGATCTTTGCCTTCATGCCAATCATCATAAGCCCCAGCCTTAGTACCTAGCTTTTGGTATTCTGACTCCCATTTAGGATCATTATCACCAATTGCAATCATTGCCGCTGAACCAATTGAAACAGCATCTGCCCCTAAAGCTATAGCTTTTGCTGCATCTGCTCCATTTCTTATACCACCAGATATTATTAGCTGTACTTCTCTATGCATATCTAAGTCTTGCAAGGCTTCAACCGCTGGTCTGATACAAGCCAATGTAGGTTGACCAACATTTTCAATAAATACTTCTTGGGTGGCAGCTGTACCACCCTGCATGCCGTCTAGAACTACAACATCTGCCCCTGCTTTAATTGCTAAGGCTGTATCATAGTAAGGTCTAGCCCCTGCAATTTTTATAAAGATAGGAACTTGCCAATTAGTTATTTCTCTTAATTCTAAAATTTTAATTTTTAAATCATCGGGCCCAGTCCAATCAGGATGCCGACATGCAGATCTTTGATCAACTCCCTTTGGAAGAGTTCGCATTTCAGCTACTCTATCATCTATCTTTTGCCCTAGAAGCATTCCACCACCACCAGGTTTGGCACCCTGACCGATAACTACTTCTATTGCGTCAGCTTTTCTCAAATCATTTGGGTTCATGCCATATCTAGATGGTAATAATTGATATACTAAGTGTTTCGATTGACCTCTTTCTTCAGGTGTCATTCCACCATCACCAGTCGTAGTAGAAGTTCCCGCAGCACTTGCACCACGTCCCAGAGCTTCTTTAGCTGGACCAGATAAAGCGCCAAAACTCATACCTGCAATTGTTACTGGAATATCTAGTTCAAGTGGTTTTTTTGCATAACGTGTTCCAAGTGTAACTTTGGTATTACAAGTTTCTCTATAGCCTTCTAATGGATATCTAGAGATTGAAGCACCAAGAAATAGTAAATCGTCAAAATGAGGTAGTTTTCTTTTTGAGCCACCGCCCCTAATATCATAGATTCCGGTTTCAGCTGCACGGCGAATTTCTGAATTAGTATACTCATCAAATGTTCCAGATATTCTTGGATGTGTTTTAATTTTATTTTTCATTTTTAATACTTAGATACATTGTCTATATTGAAATTATAAAGTTTTCTTGCTGAGCCATATCTTTTAAATTGTTCAGGCTTTATATTCTTAATCTTACTTTTTTCTAGAAGTCCTATTATTTTTATTAGATGTCTTGGTTTAATTTCTTTCTCAATACAATCAACTCCTAGTGACTTAACTTTTCCTTTAACAAAAATTTCAGTCTCATATAAGCTATCTCCAAGAGCGTCTCCAGCGTCTCCACAAACTAATAAAGTTCCAGATTGCGCCATAAATGCAGACATATGTCCTACTGAACCTTTTACAACAATATCAATTCCCTTCATAGATATGCCACATCTAGAACTAGCATTACCATCAATTATTAGTAGGCCTCCATGACCAGTAGCTCCAGCAGATTGTGATGCGTTGCCCATTACATGAACGATACCTGACATCATATTCTCTGCGACGCCAGTGCTAACATTGCCATTTATAGTTACATTTGCATTCTGATTCATTCCAGCGCAATAATAACCAACATGGCCATTTATAATGATATTTAAATTGTGAACAAGTCCTACACAAAGTGCGTGGCAACCTTTTGGATTAATAATTGTAAAATCACTTTTTCCTTCACATCTTTCTGCACTTTGAAGTTTTTCGTTTATTTCTCTTAATTCTATTTTTTTTAAATCTAATTTCACTTCTTGCCCCACGAGTAAACAATGCCTGGTTCTGGCTCAAAAATATTTGCCTTATTAATTCCAGGTAAGTGAGCCATTGCTTGGAACTCAGATGCTATAGCTACATAATTATCTGTTTCCGCTATAACTGCAGGTTTGCAGGCAATCTCATCTCTTAGTAACGCAAATCCTTTTTTCGTACCCGCTATAAAAGTATAAAAACCATCCAAATTTTTTAAACATTCTTTTAGTGCGCTCTCTAAATCTTTACCTTCAGATATTTGGCTTGAAATGTATCCAGCTGCTACCTCGGTATCATTTTCTGAGCGAAAACTTTCTCCTTTTTTAATTAGACTTCTTCTGACATTATTATGATTTGATAAGGAGCCATTATGAACAAGACATTCATCCTCTGCCGTCGAATAGGGATGAGAACCTTCAGTAGTTATAGCGCTTTCAGTTGCCATTCTTGTATGACCTATGCCATGTGAACCTGAAAATGAAGATAAGTTAAAATTTTTCACAATATCTCTAGGATTACCAGTTTGCTTAAAGATATTAATACTTTTGCCATAACCAATTAAAGAAACTTCATTTAGATTTTCTTTTAAAATACGTAGAATTTTATTTGGTTTTTCATTGGTCTCTAAAATTACATGATCATAAAACTTGTTAATTTTTACTTTTTTTATGAAATCATTAATTTTATCTTTAAACTCTTTTTCACTTAATTTATTGAGACATATTGAGTATTTATAGTTATTTTTTACTTCTTTAGTATAAATAGCAAAACCCGCGCTGTCTGGTCCTCTTGTTTCCATGCTATTCAACATGCCAGATAAGAAAATACCAAGAGATTTTTCGTACTTTTTATTTTTTAAATAAAGACCTACAATTCCACACATTATTTTATAATTCTCATCTTATTAATTTTTGACAAAATAGTTTTTAAATATTTGTATATTTTAGCTATCTAAATGCACAAAAACTAGTTTAACAGATAAAGATTAGCAGAAATAAATGTTAACGGAAATTAATGTAGACGTCTAGCCCCAGAAAATTGATTTAAAGTATAAGTAATTTATGTATTGTTTTTTTTTAATTCAAGAAGCATAATTAAGCATATTATGAGTGTTAATTTATCAAAAATTGCTTCACAAAAAAAAATTAGGTATTTCTTAGTTAGCTTTGTAGATTTATTTGGTGTTTTAAGAGCAAAACTTGTGCCATCACAAGCTATTAATGAAATGGCAAAAAATGGTGCCGGATTTGGTGGCTTTGCAACCTATCTTGATATGTCTCCTGCAGATTCTGATATGCTGGCCATACCTGACCCTAACAGTTTAATTCAGCTGCCTTGGCAACCAGAAATTGGCTGGCTTGCAAGTGATTTATATATGGATGGAAAAATTGTTGAGCAAGCTCCACGTGTAATTCTAAAAAAACAAATAAAAAGATTAGAAGATAAAAATATGGTCATGCAAACAGGAGTTGAGTGTGAATTTTTTTTATTAAGTGAAGATGGTTCGGAAATAAGTGATCTAAGAGATGTTGCTTCAAAGCCTTGTTATGATCAATCAATGCTGATGCGAAGATATGATGTAATTAAAGAAATATGCGATGCAATGTTAAAGCTTGGGTGGAAACCATACCAAAATGATCATGAGGATGCTAATGGTCAATTTGAAATGAATTGGCATTATGCGGATTGCCTTACTACTGCAGATAGACATGTTTTTTTTAAGTTTATGGCTAAATCAATTGCAGAAAAACATGGGCTAAGAGCAACATTTATGGCCAAACCTTTTCCAAATTTAACCGGCAATGGATGTCATGCACATGTTTCAGTTTGGGATATGAAAAAAAAGAAAAATTTATTTGAAGATAGAGAAGGTGAATTAGGATTATCAAAACTAGGATATTCATTTATTGGTGGGATAATGAAATCCGCAGATAGTTTTTCAGCTTTATTTAATCCATCTGTTAATAGCTACAGTCGAATTGGTGCTTCCAATACCCTATCAGGTGCAACTTGGTCACCAAGTACTGTAACTTATACTGGCAATAACCGTACACACATGATCAGAATTCCTGATGTAGGAAGATTTGAAGTAAGACATGCGGATGGTTCAGCAAATCCTTATTTGCTTCAAGCTGGATTATTGGCTCTTGGACTTGATGGTATTAATAATAATCGCAAACCTGGCAAAAGACTTGATATTAATATGTATACAGAGGGACATAAAGTTAAGCGAGTAAAGAAATTACCAACGAATCTAGAAACTGCTGTAAAACTTTTTCAAAATAGCGAGGTAGCAAAAAAAGCTTTTTCCCCCAAGGTAGTTGCTAACTTTGTAAAGCTTAAAAAAAGAGAGCTAAAAGAATATTCTTCTCAACCTGAATTATTGGTATATGACTGGCAACGCAATAATGCAATTGATTGCTAAGTTGAGTGATTTTAAAAAATAAAAATATTGTTATTTCTGCTGGAGGAAGTGGAATTGGTCTGGCTACAGCTAAAATCTTGCAAAGTCGAGGTGCACGAGTATTCCTATGTGATATCAATGAGACTTTTATAAATAAAATTAATAATAATAAAAAATATAAAAATAAGATATTTTCTTTTGTTTGTGACGCTAATAATGAAGATGCAGTTATTAATTTTTTTAAAAAAATCAAAAAAATTACTAGTAAGATAGATTGTTTAATAAATAATGTAGGTATTTCTGGTCCTACTGGAGCAATTGAAGAACTAGATTATAAAAGCTGGGAAGAAACTTTAAAAACAAATGTGATTGGACATTTTCTATTTACTAAGTATGCAATACCAATGTTAAAGAAGAATAAAGGTGGCTCAATCATCAATATATCCTCTACCGCTGGTATATTTGGATTTCCACTTCGTTCTCCTTATGCTTCAAGCAAATGGGCAATCATTGGTTTTACGCAGACTGCAGCCATGGAATTAGGTAAATTTAAAATTAGAGTTAATGCTGTTTTACCAGGAGTAATAAAAGGTAAGAGAATGAAGGGTGTAATTAAAACGAAAGCAAAATATTTAGGTGTTTCTGAAAAATCTGTGGAAACAGAATTTCTTTCTGCAGCTTCAATGAATTGTTGGATAGAAGAAGATGATATTGGAAAAATGTGTTCATTTTTAATTTCTGATGATGGAAATAAGATTTCAGGACAATCAATTGCTGTCGACGGCAACGGATTAAATACAGGTTAATTAAGATTACCTTCATAGGAATCAATATATAATTTTTTCATATCGCTTAATGTCATCTTGATTGGATTTGTAGATGTAGATGGATCTATTAATGCCATCTCCGCCAAACTATCAAAATCAAACTTAATATTTAATTCTTTTAAAGTATGAGGAATTGATAACTGCCTTCTCAAATCAACTATCCAACTTAAAAATCCACTAAATGACCTATCTTCTAATTCTAGATAATTTGATAATAAAATTATTCTTGATTCAATCTCTGGCTGATTAAACTTAATTACATAAGGCATAAAGATAGCGTTGGTTAACCCGTGATGAAGGTCATGCACAGCATTTACCGGATGACTTAGTGAGTGAATTGCACCCAATCCTTTTTGAAAAGCCGTAGATCCCATTGGAGAACTTACTAGCATTTCAGATCTAGCTTTTAGATTTCTTGGGTCTTTATAGGCAGTAACCAAATTATCTTTAATACTTTTTATTCCTTCAACTGCAATTCCATGAGCCATGGGATGATATACTTTTGAGCAATATGCCTCCAAACAGTGCGCCAAAGCATCCATACCTGTAGCCGCAGTTAAATGAGCTGGAAGTGAAATAGTTATTTCAGGATCCAATATGACAAGATCGGGTAAAATAGATGGATGAAAAATTATTTTTTTTGTATACGTTTCTTCATCAACAATTAATGAAGCACGCCCAGTCTCTGATCCAGTTCCCGCTGTAGTTGGAATAGCTATTACCTTTGGCATATTTTCGGTAATTGCCTTGGTCCAATTATCCCCAATGTCTTCAAAAAACCATAAGTTTTCTTTTTGTTTAGACATAAAAGCTATTGCCTTACCAGCATCTAGTGCACTCCCGCCTCCAATTGCAATTACACCATCGCTTGAATCAGCGTTAAATTTTAAC